>Ga0181525_10000265_pt1 | contig 47175 bp, 41 predicted proteins | sample PEATcosm2014_Bin_48_FD_121100 | JGI IMG/M metagenome (GOLD analysis project Ga0181525, IMG submission 121100) | Peatland microbial communities from MTU Mesocosm Facility, Houghton, MI, USA - PEATcosm2014_Bin06_10_metaG | ecosystem: Environmental > Terrestrial > Soil > Wetlands > Peat | place... | reverse complement strand
ATACCGCGGGAACAGCGTGGCTAACGCCGGCGCTGACGCCCGGAGTCGCCGGGACGGCTGCCAACAGCGAATGTACTCTGAACGCCGAATCCAGCTCGGTCACCACGGCGGGAGACAACCTGACGTTGACTGTCAATCTCAGCTTCAGCAGCACCTTTGTTGGCTCGCAGAACGTTTACCTGTACGCTGCCGGGCTCAGTGGGCAGAGCAGTGTCGCCTGGACCAAAGAAGGAACATGGACACCCTAACCCGCGCTCTTCGACTGCGGCCGCTGAGCCGAACTTCGTTGCCAGAAGCCACCAAGCAGATTTAGCCCACCACCAGCTGCTTTGAGGCCCCACTGCGATAGACTACGGTGAGAAAACTCAAGCGCTATTCTGGTCCACGTTCGTTAGTCCATGCCTGAGAGCAATCTTGCGGCATTCAGGCTGACTCTAGAAGTCTGTGCGCACGGTTGCTGGATTATGTGGACAATGAGAGCCGACCGGCCGGACCGGTTCGAGTTCGATGCAATAGATTAACAGGAAGGGGTAGCAAGAGAAGCTTTCAATGGCTGACGAAACACTAGTGCACACATCACTCGGAGACGTCGCGGCACGGCAGCTTGCCAACGCCACAAAAACAGTCCCACAGATGTCGAGCATCACCCCCAGGTGGCTCGTGCATTTCTTGCAATGGGTACCGGTGGAGGCGGGCATCTTTCGACTCAACAAGGTGAAGGACGCGTCCAGCGTTACCGTCGACTGTTCCAGCCGCGATGAAAAGGATCTGCCACAGACTTTCGTCGATTATGAGGAAAAGCCGCGCGAATACATGCTCAGCGCCGTCAACACGGTGGTCGATATTCACACGCGCATCTCAGACCTCTACAGCAGCCCGTACAACCAGATAGCGGAGCAGTTGCGCCTGACCATCGAGGCCATCAAAGAGCGCCAGGAAAGCGAATTGATCAACAACACCGAATACGGGTTGCAGAACAACGCGGCCCAATCGATGCGAATTCCTACCCGAACTGGCGCACCGACTCCAGACGACTTGGATGAACTGCTGAGCAAGGTGTGGAAAGAGCCCGCTTTTTTCCTTGCCCACCCGCGTGGAATCGCTGCATTCGGCCGCGAGTGTACGCGTCGAGGGGTTCCTCCGGCGACCGTATCCCTCTTCGGCGCGCAGTTCCTGACCTGGCGGGGAGTGCCCCTGGTGCCCTCGGACAAAATCGGGATCGAGAACGAGAAGACTACCCGCATTTTTCTGATCCGCACCGGCCAACCCCGTCAAGGCGTAGTAGGCCTGTTTCAGCCCAATCTTCCCGGCGAGCAAAGCATGGGGCTGTCAGTCCGCTTCATGGGCATCAATCACAAAGCGATCGCCTCGTATCTCGTATCTCTCTATTGCTCGCTTGCCGTGCTAACCGACGATGCGCTCGGCGTGCTCGACAACGTGGAGATCGACAAGTACCATGTCTATGCCTAGTGATTCCGGCTTCCCGCCGCCGAATGGCCCACCAGGCTCGGGCGAAGCATCGTCTTACCATCAGAACTCCAACTGGTTCGTTCCCGATGAACAGACGCTGGCTCGTTTGATGAGTGAAATGTTTCGCAGCGTGCCAGGTTCCACCGCGCCGGTTCCTGCCGGCTACATGGTTCCAGCGATCCAGGCGAACCCCATGGCTCCGCCGGTAAGTGCCTCCACCATTGCATCTGGCGCGCCCGTTTTGCCGCCCGCACCTTTAGCATCGGTCCCCAGGGCTGGGAGTGTTGCTCCCACGCCGGTCAGTGTACCCGGCCCCTTGGAAGCTCCCCGCCCCGCAGTGAGCGGCTTTGGCGCGTCGGCGCCCGGCGGCCCGCTTCCGCCCCAAGCCCCGCCGGCTGCCCTCACCCCCGGAATCCCACCAGGAGAATTCCCCACGGCCACTGTCCCTATCGGAGTGCCTGCGCTTTCCGCATCTCTACCGGGTGAGGCGGAACTCAGGGCCTTACTCGGTGCTTCTGATTTCCGCCGCCCGGCTCAATCGGCCGAGCCGCCTGCCTCTTCCGCACCTTCGTTCTATTTCCTTGACCACACTGCCGCCCCGGCATCCAGCGTTCCAAGCACCGGAGCTTCCGCATTCGACGTAGCCGCCATTCGCCGCGATTTCCCGATTCTCAGCGAGCGCGTCAACGGACGGCCCTTGGTCTGGCTCGACAATGCCGCCACTACGCAGAAGCCAAAAGCAGTCATTGACCGCCTGACTCATTTTTACGAGCACGAGAATTCCAACGTTCATCGCGCCGCCCATGAGCTCGCGGCTCGTTCGACCGATGCCTACGAGGCCGCCCGCAAAACAGTCCGCAGGTTCCTCAACGCCGCTTCGATGGAAGAAATTGTTTTCGTGCGTGGCGCCACCGAAGCCATCAATCTTGTCGCGAAGACATGGGGCCGTCAAAATCTCCGCGCCGGCGATGAGATCCTGATCACCTGGCTCGAGCATCATGCCAATATTGTTCCCTGGCAGCAGATCTGCTCGGAGACAGGTGCGATTCTTAAGGTCGCGCCCGTCGACGATCGAGGCCAGGTGCTGCTTTCCGAATTCGGCCGGCTGCTCGGTCCGCAGACGCGTCTGGTTTCGGTCGCCCAGGTTTCCAATGCGCTGGGCACGGTTACACCGGTTCGCTCGATGATCGAGATGGCACGACGCTATGACACCCGCATTCTCGTGGATGGCGCCCAGGCCGTGTCGCACATGCGCGTAGATGTCCAAGAACTCGACTGCGATTGGTATGTGTTTTCCGGACACAAGGTCTTCGCTCCCACCGGCATTGGCGTGCTCTACGGAAAGTCCGCGGTCCTCGAGGCCATGCAACCATGGCAAGGCGGCGGGAACATGATTAAGGATGTGACTTTCGAGAAGACCGAATACCAGCCGCCGCCGCTTCGATTCGAGGCCGGCACCGGAAACATTGCCGATGCCGTTGGTCTCGGCGCGGCACTCGAGTACATCGAACGAATCGGCATGGAAAATATACATGCCCACGAACAGGGCCTGCTGGCCTACGGCACGCGCTTGCTCCGCTGCATCCCGGGCCTGCGGATAATCGGTACCGCGCCCGAAAAAGCTGGCGTGCTTTCCTTCGTCATTGATGGCTTGAAAACCGAGGAGATCGGCAAAGCGCTGAACCAGGAAGGAATTGCGGTGCGCGCCGGCCACCACTGCGCGCAGCCGATTCTGCGCCGGTTTGGCGTCGAGGCCACCGTCCGGCCTTCCCTGGCGCTTTACAACACCCAGGCCGACCTCGACGCTCTGGCCGCCGCCGTGCAGCGAATCGCCAGCGGCAGAGGGCTCCCGTAGTTGGTGTAGTTAGCGCAGCCGAGTGACGTGGAAGCTAACGATCACCGGGTGTCCCCGCTCGTCCGACAGAATGCGGTCCACCACTTGCCCATACCCTGCTTTGTGGATCGCCGCGTCAAAACGAGAATTATTTCCTCTAAATTTTTCCGCGCCCTCTGCGTGGGTTAGAAACTGCGTCCGTTCCAGATCGGGCAGATCCTCGTCCCTCAGACCACTGAACGCCCTGTCCTCGAACTTCACGTTTCCCCGGGTCAGGAACGTTCCCGTGTTACGAATACCCCAGTCCAGCGTGACAATTTTCTTGTTCTCCGGCAGGATACTCGGAAGCGCGTACGTCGCCTCCGACCACGCCTCGCGGGGACCGAATGCGTATGTCCGCTGGGCATACAGCCCCACCATCAGAATGTTTGAAAGAATCAGCGCCGTCGCTATCGCGAGAAAAACCCGTTTCCGGAAAGCAAAACCCAGAACGCAAACCAAAAATAGATGAGGCCACGGCCAAATCAGAACCAGGTGATGCGGCTCTCCGCCGGCTTTCATGAACAGCATCATGAACCATGTCAGAAGGCCGGTGAAAAGAGCGAACAGAGCCACGGGCCGGATAGGAGCAATGTCGCGCCGGAACAGCAGAATCAGGGCGGCGGCGAAGGCAAAGGGCGCCAGCGTCGACCATTCCGGAGTGCCGCCACGCAGCAGCGGGGTGAACATATCGCGTCCGCCGAGCGCATCAAACATCGCTACGATCTTCAAGCCCACACCCGCGGTAGAGAAAATCGCGCTTTCGCGGAGGGTCGCCCAGTGATGAAAGATATTGAAGACCAGAAGAGGGAGCGCGCCCACGGCGAATCCCAGGAGCGCACTCACCAGATTACGCGACGTCACGTAGGCGCGCACATTTGCGTGCAGAAAGACCGCCGCGGAAACCGCCATCGCCACGATGGTCCAGGCCGCCGTGCCCTTATCCCATAGTGCCGCCCCCAGAGCGAGGAATGCCGCGAAGATCATTGGTTGCGGACGCGCCAAACACGCAAATGCCGCAGCGAAAAGCAGATGCTGCACCGCGACCGGGCCCCAGTCAAGTGTGGTGGTCAGGAGAAACACAGGATCGGTTGCGATCAGGCATGCCAGCGTCGCGGCTACGCAGTCGTTCGTAAATCGGCGCACCGTCACGAAAATCAGCCAGATAGTCAGGGCTCCCGCAAAGACCACCGGCAAACGTAGACTCCATGGCGAAGGCGGGACCACCTTCAAAATTACCCCGTACAAGTACACCTTGTCGGCGCCGAGGTAGCTCATGAGCATACTGGGGAAATCATGCCCCAGAATTTTCAAGAAACTGCGGGATTCTCCCGGGTGATAGATAGCCGGGGCGAACGAGACCTCGTCTTCATAAATGCCGAACCCTCGTATGAAAATGCTGGCCGAAGCAGCAAAAAACACCATCGCGCCAACCACCGCCCAAACGGCGCCGGAGGCCTGCCGCGCAGTGATTAGCGCGGATCGGAATGCATTCACGACTCTCTGCATCTCGTTAGCGCATTATCGCGCTGCCGTGCTCAGAGTCGCGCCTGCGCGAGGTTGGCTGTCTGTTCCGAGAGAACGTTCTGTGGCGGCCAAGCTCAAATGAATTGGCGGGGCAAAACCGCTCTGACTTGGCTGGCGCCCGGGATGCCCCTTGCTGCGCTGACGTCGAGGGTAAGCGATCGCAAGCGCGTTCTCGGGACCCATCGAGAGAAAAGCGTTCGGATATTGTGGAAGTCTGACATGCTTATCGTTCACGTGCAAATACGCGTAAGAGTTGAATCAATCGAGGCGTTTCGGCGAGCCACTATCGAGAACGCCCGGCAGAGTGTCAAGGAGGAAGGTATCGCGCGCTTCGACGTTTTACAGGATCCAAGCGAACCCTCCCGATTCGTATTGATAGAGGTTTATCGAAACGCTGAAGCTCCTGCTCGGCACAAAGAGACGGCGCACTATCAGACCTGGCGAGATACAGTTGCCGACATGATGGCGGAGCCGCGCACGCGCCAAGAATACAGCAATGTTTTCCCAAGCGACGAGAGCTGGTAATGAACTTCGAGTTTGAGACCGCGGCACGAATCGTGTTTGCGCCGGGCGCGTCCAAGCAGCTGCCCGGAATTGCCCGTGCGTTCGGGACTCAGGCATTGGTGGTCACGGGTCGCAATGTAGAGCGCGCACGACCTGCTCAGAGGGCGCTCGAACTTGCCGGGGTAGCGTCCGATACCTTTCCAATCGATGGTGAGCCTACGCTGCAGCTGGTGAGGGAAGGCGTGCGGGCGGCGCTGGGAAATTGCGACTTGGTGATCGGTTTTGGAGGCGGCAGTGCAATCGATGCAGCCAAAGCGATTGCCGCCCTGACCACCAATTCCGGTGAGCCACTCGATTACCTGGAAGTAATCGGCAATGCTCGGCCGCTCGAAAACGCGCCGGTGCCTTTCATTGCGATTCCGACGACCGCCGGCACGGGAGCCGAGGTGACGCGCAATGCGGTACTCGGATCACCTGAGCACAAGGCGAAAGCAAGTCTGCGAAGCTCGCTCATGCTGGCAAAAGTGGCTTTAATCGATCCAGATCTTACGCTCGACTTGCCGCAAAGGGTGACCGTGAATACCGGGTTGGATGCGTTGACTCAGGTAATCGAGCCCTATGTCTGTAGACGCGCGAACGCCTTCACCGATGCGTTTTGCCTGGAAGGCATGAAACGGGTCGCGGCCTGTCTGACCAGGGCGGTTCGAAATGGGCAGGATCGCGACGCGCGGGAATCGATGGCCTTCGCGAGCTTGCTCGGGGGGCTTGCCCTGGCCAACGCGGGATTGGGCGTGGTGCATGGGTTTGCAGCGCCGCTGGGAGGGATGCTGAACGCTCCGCACGGGGGCTTATGCGCGGCTGTACTGCCGCATGCAATTGCCGTGAATATTCGCGCGCTTCGCGAGCGGGCGGCCGGAAGTGAGAGTTTGCAGCGCTATCGCGAGGCGGCGCGGACATTAACGGCCAACGGGAACGCGGAAGCGGAGGATTGCGTTAAATATGTTGCCGAGCTTTGCCAGCAACTCTCAGTTCCTCCGCTAGGCACCTATGGGCTGAAACCTGAGCAGATCCCAGAATTGGTGGAAAAGGCCGCCAGGGCGAGCAGCATGAAGAGTAATCCGATTCAACTTACCGCCAGAGAGCTTACGGAGATCGCCGAGCGCGCGCTCTGACGCTTTCGTCCCGGCGCGAAATCCTTTTTGGTTACTGCGCCATAATTTATGGTGGGTCACTCTAGCGGTCATGAAGCAGTCCGACGCCGTAGAAACTCTCCACATCGACGCCCACGAGGTGCGCATTACGCACCCCGACAAACTCTATTTCTCCGATGTAGCCAAAGTCACCAAGCTCGACCTAGTCAATTACTTTCTCTCCATTGCGCCCGGGGCCCTCACCGGCATTCGCGATCGCCCGATCGTCCTCAAACGCTTCGTCAACGGCGCCGGACAGGAACCCTTCTATCAAAAACGCGCACCGGCCGATCTCCCCGCCTTCCTCCGCACAGTCGAACTTTCATTCCCGTCCGGCCGTACCGCCCAGGAACTTGTTGTCGACAATCGGGCTGGCCTCGCGTGGGTTGCTAACCTCGGCTGCATCGAACTTCATCCGCATCCCGTGCGCTCCCTCGACCTCAATCATCCCGATCAGCTTCGCATTGACCTCGACCCCGGCCCGGGCGTCGGTTGGGACAGCGTCCGCAAAGTCGCTCTCGAGGTCAACAGCTTTCTTTCTGAAAACGGTCTGCGGGGTTGGCCTAAAACCAGCGGTTCTCGCGGCATGCACATCATTGTCTCCATCCAACCACGCTGGAGTTTCACGGAAGTCCGCCGCGCGGCACTTGCCCTATCCCGCGCCATCGAAAAGCGCACGCCAGGCACGGCCACTTCTAAATGGTGGAAGGAGGAGCGTCACGGCGTCTTTCTCGACTACAACCAAAACGCCAAAGATCGCACCACCTGCTCCGCCTATTCGGTCCGCCCTCTGCCGGATGCCCGAGTCTCTACGCCGCTTCAGTGGAACGAAGTGGCCGACTGCGAACCCGCCGATTTCAATATCTTCACAGTCCCGGATCGCTACGCGAAACTTGGAGACCCACACCAGAACATCGACCAGTCTCCCGGCTCTCTAGAAAAACTTCTGGAACTCGCCGCAGCTGACGAAGCCGCGGGCTTAGCTGACGCTCCCTGGCCGCCTCACTTCCGTAAGATCGATGGCGAAGGGCCGCGCGTCGCTCCATCGCGCGCCAAATCCGCGGTCAAACCCAAGCGCGAAATAATGCCCTTGCTGGTCATCGCCCATTCACCCGACAAACAAGCCGCCCTCGAAGGGTTGGAACGCTGGAAAGCAAAGCATGCAAAAGTTGTGGAGCACCTTCTTCCCGAGGATGTGCTGGTCGACTCTATGCGCGGCCGCTCCTCCACCTGGACGCGCATTCGCATCAATCTCAAGAATGTACCCGAGCCTCTTCGACCTGCCCAACAAACTCCGGACCCGGACGACGATCCCACCAGAGCGTGGCGTGAACATCTTGCTGCAAAACGCGCTGCGAGGGAAAAGGCGGGTTAGTTATTTATAACTAGGGTTTTACGTTCTTTCAGCGAGGTGGATTAGCCGGCCAATCCAAAAATCTGCGCCAGTTCGTGCGGAGCCACAACCTCTAATTGAGCATAGGTGCAATCACGCGGCTTTTTGTCGAGCCGCCATCTTCGAAACTGCGCAATGTGCCGAAAGCGGTCCCGCTGCATGTGGTCATACGCCACCTCCGCTACCAGTTCCACACGCAGCGGCTCCCACGAAAGATCTTTGCCGCCGCTCCAACGGCTCTGCGCTCCGGGAACCCGCTGTCCGGCGTCCAAAGCGGCCCACTCCTTCCATGGATGGTCGTTGCGCGCGTTCTTCCGGTACGGTTCCAGGAATTCTGCCAGTTCTCTTCGCTTCTCCACGGAAAAACTTGAACATACTCCCACATGCTGGAGTTTTTCCTCATTGTTAAACAGTCCTAGCAAAAGCGAGCCGACTCCACTTTCCACCTTCTTGTGCCACCGGAAGCCAGCCACCACACAGTCGCAATCGCGCTCATGCTTCACCTTGAACATCGCGCGCTTGTTCGGTTCATAGACGCCATCCAGCGACTTAGCCATCACGCCGTCGAGCCCCGCGCCCTCAAACCGCTTAAACCAATCCGCCGCGACACTGCGATCCGTCGTCGCCGGCGTTAAATGAATCGGCGCTCTCACTCCAATCAACATCTTCTCCAGCGTTTCGCGTCGAACCCGAAAAGGCTCATTCCGCAAATCGCGCTCTCCCTCACAAAGCAGATCGAAAAACACCACTGCCGCCGGACTCTTCTCCGCCAGCAACTTGACTCTCGAGGCCGCCGGATGCAAACGCAGCTGCAATTCATCGAAATCGAGCGCGCCGTCCTTGGCAATCACAATCTCGCCATCCGCCACATAGCGCCTGGGCAAGCCGCGGCGCAACGGTTCGAGCAGTTCGGGAAAATATCGGTTCAGCGGTTTTTCGTCCCGGCTCTGAATAAGGACTTCATCTCCATCGCGAAACACAATCGCGCGGAAACCATCCCACTTCGGCTCGTAAATCGAATTCTCACCCGCCGGCAGTTCTTCAAGTCGCTTCGCGAGCATCGGCAAAACCGGCGGATTCACGACAAGTTCCACCCGGTCATAATATCCTGCGTTTGAAAGGACCTTGAGGTTTCATTTGCCCGCACCGCCGTCCCGTATCTTTCTTCTCTCTCCCGCAAATGCCGGTGGACGCCGCTACTCCATCCTCACAAGCGACCAAGCCAGTTTTGAGCTCGCTCTCAAATTTCGTGCCGGCGCCGCCACGCTCGGCGAAATCTACAGCTTCATCAGCGGCTTGTATTTCAGAGGAAAAATTGCTTACGCAGCCGCTTTCGGCGCAACTTCAGGCCAATTGTCGAGCGCTTTAGTGATTGTGCCCGGCCTCGGCATGCTCCCGCCCGAAACCGTTTTCAGCCCGGAACAGCTCCGAGCCACGGCGCAAATCGACGTGGACGAAAACAATCCCGCCCACTACAGCGCTCTGCTCGCAGCCGCCTCCGCAGTCGACCGCGCCACGGGCCATCAATGCTCGTTCGTTCTTCTAGGAAGCGTGGCCAGCGCCAAGTACACAACGGCTCTGCTCAAAGTACTCGACCACCGCCTGCTGTTTCCCGCCGAATTTGTCGGACGCGGCGACATGAGCCGCGGCAGTATGATGCTCCGCAGCGCAGCGTCAGGTGAGGAACTTATCTATATACCAGTAAGCGGTTCGCAGCTTCGAGGGCCACGCCCAGCGCGGCTCAATCGCAAGCAGCCGAAGTACCCATAGGGAGGACGCTCTGCCGGATTTAGCGCGTGACTGCTATTCGGTGCGTAGCGCAACCATAGGCTCGACAGTTGCCGCACGCGCAGCCGGAATCCAGGACGCCAGCAGCGCGGCGGCGCAGAGTAATAGTGTGGCGATGGTGAGCATGCGCGGATCCCACGGAGACACGCCAAAGAGTTGACGTGTCATGAGTTGGCCAGCGGCGATGGCGAGCGGGATACCGAGGCCGAGTCCACTGCCGACCTGGAAAAAGGCGCCACGATTCTTGTAAGCTTCGTAGGAGAAGAGCGAAAAATCGCCGTCGTTATCCTGCGTATACCCGCCCCAGTTGCAGCAGCGGATTTTGTCGCCCACGCGCCAGAGTTCTTCGGGCTTGTTGACTGGCAGAGACTTCAGCATCACTTGATGAACAAGGGTGAAGATCGCGGTTGTGGCGCCAATACCTAAGGCGAGCGTGATCACCGCCGTTGCGGTGAATCCGGGTGCTTTTCGGAGTTGCCGAACCGCTTCATTCAAATCTGCCATTTCTTTTCCTTTGACGATGCTAGGTGCCGCCATCAGTCGCCCATGCTCTGGGTCAAGGTTTCGTTTGAAATACGGATGAAGCAGCGTGCGGTTAGCAAATCAGTAGTAGCACTTCTCAGTTGCAATACTCAGCAGGCTCGGTTTGGTTACAAGTCGACCTCAATTTGTCAGGCTCATAGAACAAATACGCTCAGGCGCCCCCATAGGATCCAAACTTTTTGCCAACAAATTGAAGCTGTTATGAAAAAACGGGAGACACGCGTTTTTACTGGATGTGAACACACGTTAGGCAAAAAGGGCAGAAAAGCGGGCCCACTCGGATAGGTGGGTGCGCCCCGCAGCTCCGGCTGTCAAGCAAGCGAACACAAAGAAGCAAGCTGCCAACTTCTTTATCGCCGCAATCATACACGAATTGGAACAACGGGCGCGGTGTCGAGTGGCGCGGCGCCCACCATCTATCGCAGCCTCACCCAAATACGACTGTATCCAGGGACTGCCAGTCTTAGAAATAACGCATACCAGGATGATTGACTACGGTAACGGAAACCGGATTAGCGAACCCCTGGATATGGTTGTCTCCAAAAACAAATGTCCCGGTTGCTGGTGGGCTTGCCGGGTCCTGAATGACCACTCCATTGGTTCCAGATCCAAGAATAATGTTATTCGTGTAGATGCCGCCATCGATAGCGTGGCCATTAATCAGCATGCAGCCCAATATGCCGACGGAGGTGCATTTTAGCGAATTTCCGGAGAAGGTGTTGATAGGGGCTACAGATGACGATGTCTGGTCAAGAATAGCACTTTGCCCCGCCCCCCCGATTATCTGATTGAGGGACACCTCCGTATCGCTCAGCACCACTCTTACAACTGAACGACCGCCGCGCCCCTCAATCGATTTGTTCCCAATAATCTTGATAACCCCAAATGGCCACTTATAGGGATTGGGAGCGCTGGAATAATCCTGAATGACATAGTATGTTACCGAGAATGTGGAGTCAATTGAGTTCCCTTGGATAAGAATGTCGTATCCCGTAATAGTTATAGGATTGTCGCCGGTCATCTTGATGATGTTATTCAGAATCTTCCAGTGCTCATTGTATTCGCCGCCGCCGGCAGTTGACATTTCTACCCTGCAATTATCAATCAGGACGTCAATCGAGTTATTCTGCGGCAATTCCAGACCGCGCTTTGCGCTTCCCGCAGGGTAAGACCCTATCAACGTGTTCTTGAGGACCAGGCTTCGAACTGAATTCGCGAACATGGGGCGGGCGTTAGATGGGCCTGCATACGTCGTATCAGCCAAAAGCTGTGAGTCGATGATCTTAACGTTATAGACGTCGTTCATGAACATTGCCGTGGCCCCGCGCAGTGCGCAGCCGATGAACGTGATGTTGCTGCGCACTAAAGACGTAACGTTAGCGGCATAAGCTGTTCCATAGGCAACTGTCTGAGGCCATCTGAGCTTCGCCACCCCCTGCGAGGACGCGTCCACTTGGTTAATTTCCAGTGGCTCGACTTTTTGATCGGTGGTCAGCGATACTGCCATCCAGTCGCCTTTAGTGAAGTGAGCGCTGTCTTCCGAATTTGTGAATGTTACCGAAGTGCCGCCAGCCGCGATCCCGCCAGTGAGGGGATAGTATCCACCGTTCTGCTTCGTGTTCTGATAGCCATTCATGCCAATAGACGACGGCAGAAAGGCCTGAGTGTTGAATACGGCTATTGGTCCAAATGTCCGATGGGAATTGGTCCCCCAACCGTTTGGCCCCTGAAACAGATAGCAGTTCTGAAACGTTATATTGTCGTGGGATGTGACGACGTTAAAGTTGTCTCCGGCTGCGGAAGTAATGTAGGAATCCATCAAGTATCTGTGTCCGGCGGTACATGACACAACGCCGCCGTTAGAGAGACTATCCACTGCGGATTGAAACGCGGCACGGTCGTCGGTAATGCCATCTCCCCGAGCGCCGAACGACTCCGGAGAAACAGTCGTTGACGCGAAAGATGCCGTGGAGATCGTCAACACTCCGAGGAAGAGTGGAGACCAGCTCACAAAGACCTTGCTGGAAGACTTCAGACGGTTCACCGTGACGTCGCCGCCCGTGGTCGCAATGGGCAGTTTCGTAGAAGTCCGTTGGCTGTGATGGCTTTTTTCCAGTCCCCGATCCGCCGCAGCTTCAGATCGGGGCGATCCCGATCCAGTTCATTCAAGTACCGCCAAACTCCAGGATAATGATAATCGTCCCAGATGATTACACCATTGGGCGCCAGCATTCGCAATGCCTTTTCCGTATCGTTCCTGACCGCGGAGTAGCTATGGCTAGCGTCGATATATATTAAATCCATTTGTGCGGCGAAGGGTTCGGGATCGAACTTTGCGGAGTCAATTTGGATCTGGGTAATCGGAGCATCAGGAGGTATGCACTGGCCTCGACGGACACCCTGAAAGAGGTACTCGTCCGTCACTTCAACAGCCGATAGGGCCACGGCCATCGAGTAGCTGGCAACGGGGAGATCAAGAGTTACGACTCTGCACTGCGGATTCTCGGCAGCCACTAACACGCTGGTCGAGCCATCGTACGTTCCAAACTCAAAAACATTTCTCGCCTTTATCAGTTTGGCGATCAGAGCGACAACTGCCCCATTTTGCAGGTGGTTGGAGACGTTGGCGTCAGTCACACCAGGAATGTCCTGAAGCGATATCGGCGGCAAGCCGCCCAGATACTTCAAGGCGGTGGTCATCTCGCGCCCGAACTCAAAGAGACGATCAGCGGAAACGTTTCTCGCGATGCCACGCGCCAAGGATATCGGCAGCGAAGCCAGGCTGCTCTTGTGGTCTTTCATTTTCCTAAAGGCAAGTTATCGGGGATTTCCACGTGGTTGATTTTGGCAGCGTATCACAGATTTCGAACTCCGCATAAGGCGCCTGGTAGGTACTGGCGTCGCGCACGGAGTCGCTGTAAAGTCCGCTTTCGGACGCCGCCGATCTGGAACAAAGCGAGGGCGACGAGGATGGCGAGGGCATCGGCGCACACGTCCCGCCACTCCATAGGCACGCGAGAGATCAAGTTGCTGGAGGCGCTCAGAGAAGAGGCCTAGGAGGAAAGTGGCGAGTGTCCCTGGCGCCTAGTGACGGCCGTTTTGGGACAAATCGAGCGCGAGAAACGCAGCTCGTGCGAAACCCAGCCAACGGATTTCGCGGCGCCCGGCAAGTAAGCTGGGCCTTGCCGGCTGGAGGGGCCCGAAGATCAGAAAAGAAACCAGACCTGGGTGACGAGAAGAAGAACTACTCTCAAGAACCGGTGCCTCGCACAACGACCCACGCCGTCTTCGCCAGAATCTTGCAGTCGAGCCAGAGCGACCTGTTTCGGATGTACTCGAGGTCCATGCGGACCCAGTCGTCAAAGTTGCTAATTCGATTCCGTCCCCGGACCTGCCAGAAACAGGTGATGCCGGGCTGCGCGGTCAGCTTGCGTTTTTGCCACAACTGGTAGCGCTCAAGCTCGTGAGGGCCGGCTGGCCTGGGACCTACCAGGCTCATGTCCCCTTTAAACACACTCCAGAGTTGGGGAAGCTCATTCAAACTGTATTTGCGCAGGAATCTCCCGAGCGGAGTCACTCGCGGGTCTTTCGCAATCTTGAACACGGGCCCGGTCATCTCATTCAGAGCGGCAAGTTGGTCACGCTTTTCATCCGCATCCGCCACCATCGTGGTGAACTTGTAGCCCGTAAAGCGCCGACCCCGGTAACCCACTACTCGCCATGGGTAGAAGACCGTCAAATGCGGCGTCGTCAACTTGATTGCGATGGCAATCAGCAGGAATACTGGCGCGAGCAAGATTAAAAGAATTCCGCTCGCGCAAACATCGAGCACTCGCTTAAGATAGAGCCACTCGGACTCAGCCTCCGGAGGCGCGAGGGTCAGAGCGGGGACTTTACCGGGGGTTCCGTTCGTTTGCGCAACAAGGTCGTCAAGAGGCGCGCTCAGGATGGCCTCCGGTACGATGTCCGCGGTGACGCGAAAATAATCGCAGGTCCTGATCGCGCCATCCAGCCAATTGCCGTCTCTGTCCGGCAGAACCATGACGATCCGCTGGATTGCCAGATGGATTAAAACCCGCTCCAGGTCGTCTACGTCCCCAAGAGCCGGCAGTTGAATACTGTCGGTAACGCGCAGCGGACCGACATCGTCCAGCAACGAAAAATAGCCGACCAATCTGCACTCATGGGATTGTGTCGTCTGGGCGATGCGTTGAGCAACAACCCTTGCCGCCTCGGGCGTGCCGATCACAGCGACCTCCTCAATGCGCATCCCCTCCTGCACAATGTAGCTATGCCACGCGCGACCCACGAAACGCGACAGACACAGCGCTATGCAGCTTGCACCGGCAAAAGAAAACACGATCAATCGGCTGTAACCTGGCGTCTTGAGAATAAAGAATACCGTGCTAAGCATCGCGACTCCCACAAAGGGCGAAGTGACGCTAAACAGCACAATTCGCGCCGGACTCTGTTGACTTATAGGGCGATGCCCTCCAAGGATCTCAACACAGATCACGGTCGCCGGCGCAACTAAGAGGAGCACCCACAAGTATTCGCTTAACGGCGGAAATGATCCGTGGAACGGAGCGGGTGCAAGATAGCCAACCCACTCGGCGTATAGGGGTCCACCAGGGGCGAGCAGCGAGTGCAAGAAGGGCGCTATCCAGGCGGTCGTCAGATAGGCGACCAGCAGCACCACAAAGTCACAAACCGAGAAAAGCTTTCGCGGGGCAAATGACATATTAGTTAAACAACCACCGAAATCGTGACACGCCGCTGCTCACGGTTTTGAAATGATAGCCGACCCACAGGCATCTGATAAAGGGAAAAACGACACGTTTTCCTCCGCGGCAAACTGCCTAACGGCTTTCTTGGCGCCTCCGTAAGAGGCGTTGTTATAATCGTGCACGAACATATAGCCGCCCCGGGAGAGTTTAGGGTAGAAGTAACGCAGGCCTTCATAAATTGGACGGTACAGGTCGCAGTCCAGAGAAACAAATGAAAAACACGATTCATCGCAGCTAGCCGCGGATTGGGGAAACACGCCTGGCATCACAACGCAGTTTTCCCTCATTTCCATCTTGGAGAGAACTATGTCGATGGATGTATCACAGAAGACGCGCCGCTCAAGCAGATCAGTGCGAATATGCTTTTGTGTCCGATCCTCCCGGGCCTGCTTATTATCAAATCCCGAGAACGTATCAAAAAGGTAAAGCTTCTTGCCCGGGAAAGCGATGTTGATTAGCCTGGCAAACTCGCCGCGATAGACGCCCACCTCGGCCACTGCTCCCGGAATGTTCCGCTCGAGTATTTCTCGGGCCACCAATTCCAGCGACGAACATCGGATGTATTCCCCCTGCAACACCGCGTGATTGCGAGTGGATGCTAGAGAACGCATAGGGCTATCAACCACGATGCCATGGCGATAGGCCCAATACACCAGCTTTACAACGCGCTCTCTTCCAAGAGACCTTTGCGCCAGATTGCTCCAATCCATACCAAATTGTGTTAGCTCAAGCCTCAACGTTAGTTGAAGTAGTTCCAGGTGACCTGCGCCGGACTAATGACATATTGGTTAAACGAGCGGCGGATCGAAACGACGTGACTCGATGTTGTTCCATTAAAGCTTGAAACCGGAGGCACATGCGTCCGTATAAAACATTCGAACGGTTTCGAGCGAATAGCCAGTAAGGTTCTTCCCGACCAGACTCAACTTCTTCAAAAGGTCGTTCGTCGCAGTGATCACGTGGCATCCCAGACTGTTGGCTTGAAATATGTTGAGCAGTTCCCGTGGACTTGCCCAGATCAGTTCCGCATTGGGCGCACAACTGAGCATCTCGACGGCCGCCGCCATCATGGGAACCGGGTCCCGTCCGGTGTCTGCTATGCGTCCGGCGAATACCGAGACATAGGCAGGGGCCCCGCCTTTGAGAACTGAGGTAGCGGCAAAGACCTGTTGGAGGGTTAGTAGAGCCGTTACGTTCAGCCTGATCCCATCATGGCTCAGCCGGCGCACCAGAGATGTGGAGCTTTCCCCTTTTGTGTTAGTAATGGGAATTTTGACGAAGACGTTGCTGCCCCAGCTGGCAATGGTGCGCGCCTGCCGATCCATCTCCCCGAAGTCATCCGCGAAGACTTCCAGAGAAACCGGACGATCGGGGATGGACGCTAAAATGTCTCTGGCGAATGTTTCGTAGTTTTTCACACCAGCTTTGTGCATTAGAGTGGGGTTGGTAGTGAAGCCTTGAATTCTGCGGTCGCGGTACATCTCAAGCATTCCCGCTTTGTCCGCACCGTCAGCAAAGATCTTCACCTTCAACGCCGCCACTGGGTCGCGCGTTGCTTCATTCAGTGATAATAGAGCCGTAGCGAGAGAAGTCATAGAGCTTAAGAGTCTCCTTGATTAGTAATGAACAATAAGAGTCGTGGCGGTCCGGTAAAGATCGGGCGTCTGGAACGTGTCAGGTTTCTTTCGGCGCGGCCCAGTAAACGCTGGCGCATCTGCGCCCAGGGTCGTCGGATTAAAGGTTCGGTTGCAGTTACTGAATGCGACCTTCTTGAAATTCAATAATCTCCGCTGCACCGAGCAAATCCGCTGTCCGGAAATGAGGCCTAGTCTTGAGAGCTTCGTCGTATCCTCTGTCGATGAAAATCGTTGTACATTTCGCCGAATGGCCGCAATCGATATCACGCCACCGGTCGCCGATCATATAGCTTTTCGCCAGTGAGATACGGTGTTCGGCAGCAGCAGCCAGAAGAAGGCCGGGCTTGGGCTTTCGGCAATCGCAGTCGTCAGCGTCGTCGTGATAGCAGACATAGAAGGCGTCTAAGGGGAGGCAGTTTCTAAGCTGGGCGTGCATTGCTTCGACTATTGAACGCTGCTGCTTTCCGCGGGCGACATCGGGTTGGTTCGTGACGACGCACAGCCAAAAACCTCGGTGTTGCAAACGTTCAAGCGCCGCCGGCACGCCGGGCAGTACCTCGAACTCATGGAGTCCGGCCGGCGGGTACGGCTTTCCTTCGCGAATAACCGCCCGATTCAGGACGCCATCGCGATCCAGAAATATAGCCCGGCGGCCGGTGGCAATCACTGCACAGACTCCCACTTAGTTTGGACTTGCTTTAGCAAGGGATGCGAAACGATAAGGTGCCACACGATGGCCTGGAACGCCTCGCTATGAGGGGTCACGTGGGCGGGGTTCACGGTCGGAATAATAACGCTGGCATCCGCCACTCGGGCGGCGAATCCGCCATCCCTGCCTACGATCGCCGTAATCTTTGCGCCCACGGAGCTGGCGTGTTTCAGAGCGGCAACCAGATTGGCGCTCACTCCCTTTTCTACGTTTCCTCCGCCGACTGAGAAGACGAGCACGCAGTCTGGCGATCTCAGGCGACTTCCCTTAAGCCAAGCTTCAAAAACGGTCGTCCAACCTTCGTCATTCGTCCGTGCGGTTAATTCCGACACATTGTCGGTGGGAGCATACGCTTCGAATCCGGCGATTTTTCGAAAATCGTTTACCGCGTGTGAAGCGTTAGCCGCGCTGCCGCCAACTCCGATAATGAAGAGTCTGCCGCCCTGCGCTCGCGTGTCGGCGAGAATCGACGTGACCTTCTCTATCGAAGCTGTATCCAGTTGAGAGGCAATTTCTTTTACCTCTGCAAGGTATGCCTGGCAAAACTCACTCATAATATACTCGATGTACTTGATTCTGGAATACTGCCCGCAAGGGCCGCAGATAAAGAACGGATGCCGTATAGCGTTCCAATTTCATAGAAACGCTGCATTACTTCAAAGGCTGCCAACTGCCCGTTAGCCAGGGCATCCTGATAGATCTCCGCAAGATCAATGTTGAGCTGGGGCAAATCCTCGAACATCGAGCGGCGGAAGACGCCCAAGCCGTAATCGATGTGAAGCATGCTCGGTGTGCGCCGCCGCTTGTCGTAAGCGACGATCTTTCCTTCTCGGAACTCGACATTGCTGGCGTCCCATTGCCCCGCATTGCGGAAGATGGTCATAAGCGCTTCCTTGCCGGAGGCGAAGAATGAAGCCTCAACTGCTCGGTAATCGCAAAGCAGATACGAATCCCCGTACATCACGAAAAATGCGTCCCCCAAGAGGGGAAGCGCGTTGCGAACGGCACCACCGGTTCCCTGCGGCGCAGGACCATCCCACGAGTATTCGACGGCCAATCCAAAACCTCGTCCGTCAGCCACGAAGTCCCGAATAATTTCCCCTAAGTGACCCAGGCACAAGACGACACGATCAGCGCCACGATCCCGCAAAAGCCTTAGCTGGTGGGCAATGAATGGCTCTTCGTTAATGGGGATCAGTGATTTTGGCACTGTGACTGTCAGCGGACGTAGGCGGGTAGCCAAACCACCAGCCAGGATTGCAACGGGCAGCACTTGAAGTACCCCGCTCGGGGGATCCTTTCATGATTGAGTTAGAACCTTTGTCCCTTCGAAGTCGAAGCGGAAGCGCACCTCACGTAGACCGGCTCGATGCATCGCGGAGCGCAGGCGCGTTTTATCCTCGGTGTAGAACATCAGGAACCCTCCGCCGCCTGCTCCGATCAGCTTTCCGCCCAGGGCGCCGTTCTCTCTTGCCAGCTCATAATACCGGTCAATACATTTGTTACTCATTCCAGCGGTTCGTTTCTTCTTATGTTCCCAGTGCACGTGCATGAGTTCGGCGAAACCGCGCAAGTCCCCCGCCTCTAATGCCGCCTTGCTGTCGTGTCCGAGCTTCTTGACGAAATGCAGGTTCTCGATCATGTTTGGATCGCCGCCCTTGCTGCGTGTATCCTGATCCTTCAAAATGTCCGATGCATTTCGTGTGAAGTTAGTAAAAAACAGCATCAGGCAGTCTTCGAGGTTGTGGAGCGTCATCGGATCCACTTTCATTGGCTTCACGGACACGCGGCCGTCCGCTCGAAACTCGAAACAGGTAATGCCTCCGTATGCAGCGATGTATTGATCCTGCTTACCGATGGGTTCACCAAGCAGCTCCAGCTCGATATGGCAGGCCTGCTGCGCTAGCTCGCTGCGCCCGATGTTGTTGCGTTTCATCGTGTGAAGCGCCCGTAGTAGAGCCGTCGTAAAGCTCCCGGAGGAGCCGAGCCCCGTACCGGCAGGAATGTCCGACATGCTTGTGATTTCCAGGTGGGGAGTTCCGATATCAACCAGCTTCAAGGCTTCTCTTACGATGGGGTGCTTCAGATCTTCCACGCACTCAACAACTTCCATTTTGGAATACTTGACAATAAGTTCTGCTACAAACGTCTGATGCAGCGTGATATACACGTACTTGTCGATAGCGGCCGAGAGGACAAACCCGTTGTGCTCGCGGTAATAGGAGGGAAGGTCCGTTCCACCTCCACCGAGTGAGATTCTCAGCGGACTTCGGGCAATAATCATTGAGGATCACCTGCGTAGATTCTCTCGACTACTCTCAAGGCGGATTGCGCGTCTCTGACGCCTGGCTGGGGGTCGCGCTGGAGCAATATATCGTCCAGGAACTCCCGAAATTCCAGGTCCCAAGAGTTATCGGCCATCGGGTACTCCCAGATCGTCGTCTCCGGAGGGCCCATGCAGGGAAGCATCTTGTAGAGCGCTAGTTTTTCCATGCCATAACTGCCGCCCAAACCAGTAATTTCCAGCTTTCCGTTGCGGCCACAGATTTCGAGAGAGAACGTGTTTTTCCACTCGGTCCAGGTCGCATGCAGAAAGGCCGTTTTGCCCGCTTCCGTTTTCATAAGAAGAAAAGCATTATCCTCGACAGGCATGTCCCAATAGTAGGTAGCTATGTGACCCGTAACGTCACTAAAGTCACCGAGGAACCATCGCGCCAGGTCGATGAGATGAACGCCTTGGTCCAGCAGTTCCCCGCCCCCGGAGATCTTGGGATCCGCTCGCCATTCCCGGTCGTAGCCAGGCCGTCCCCCGTGACCATAGCGGCCGCGAACATACATGAGCTCACCCAGGACACCTTCGCGAAAGATTCTGTGCGCCGCTTGGAGGGATCTGTGGTATCGGTGATTGAAGCCCACTCTTACACGGGCGCCGGTCCGCTCCGACTCGCACAAAACGGGATCCAACTCTCCGGCTCGCCTTGCGCCTGGCTTCTCGATTAGCACGTGCTTGCCGGCTGCGGCCGCAAGACGAGCCACGGAGGCAAGTTGATCATGAGTGGTAGCAACCACGACAATTTCTACTTCAGGATTGGTCGCCGCTAAGCTCCAGTCGCATTCGGCTTTTGCGCCAGGGAATCTTCGGGCCAATTCCTCCGCGCGAATACGCTGGGTATCGCAACAGATGACGAGCGGACAACCGCCGAGTGCAAGAGCCCGCTTCTGACCGATGAGTCCACAGCCGACGATGGCAACACCCGGATTAAGCGTTTGGCCACACTTTCCCACGCTCCTCCGGCAAAACGCGTCTCAGCGTGTAGATATCCGATTCCTGAATCTCGTCTGTACGTTCCTGTAAGTGCCGCCAGGGATCCCACACCGCACTTATGAGCTTTCCGGTAATGCCCTTTGAATCCGGAGACGCAAGATAAACGGCGAGATCGGCAGCGAGTTTTGGGTCGGAAGCGTCACCCGCCGCAAACTTCGCGACCTTTTCATATTCATCATGGCCAATAATGTCCGGTCCGGCCCGAAGAGTTTCCTGGAGCATATCAGTATTCATCGGACCTGGAGCGATACAGTTTATGCGGATTCCGAGGGACCTGACTTCGGCCGCGACGGTCTCGGTAAACCGCACCAAACCGCATTTGGCCGTGGCGTAAGCGGAAAAAGAAGGTCGTGGGCTCGCTGCTCCCCCACCCGAGAGATTGATAATTGCTCCCTCGGTGTTCGTCTCCCGCATCCACTTGATGGAGAGCTGGCAAAGCTCAGCCGGCGCGAGCAGGTTCACCTGTATGGCTTCGCGCCAGAGCCGCCAGTTGTTGTCCGCTACCATGCCCATCGGACCGATGACGCCGGCGTTGTTTACAAGAATGTCGACACTTGACCACAGCTGGCGCGCCTCGGCTATGATTTTTCCGGGAGATGCGCTCTCCGCCAAGTCCGACGGAAAGGCGCTAACGCGTTGGTCTCCCTGTGAGAGTTCCTTGAGGCGGCCGCAGAGTCGATTCAAGGCTACTGCGGAGCGTGCGACAAGCAGAAGGTCAGCGCCCTGCTTCCACATCGCTTCTGCAATGACGCGGCCCAAGCCGCGCGAACACCCGGTCAGAATGACTTTCTTGCCTTCTAGAGATCTAGGCATTCGCGTTTACGCAGCGAGCTTCTAAGACCCACTCGTTCTTTTTTAGATAGGACACTGTTTTTTCGACCGCTTCCCGGATCGACAACTTAGGGCGCCATCCCAGGCGATGCATGCGCTGACAGTCCAGAAAAATGAATGGGTTATCCCCGACCCACCCGCGATCGCCGCCCGTATAATGGCGAGCGGGTTCGTGCCCCAGAAAGTTCGTGATCCACTGGATCGAGTCGTCCACCATGCAGTATTCGTCCGTACCCAGATTGAGAACACTTACCGGACCGGGAGCTTTGTGTAAAGCCAATAGCATGGCGTCAATGCAATCCTGCACGTAGAGATAAGACTTGCGCTGTCGGCCGTTGCCCAGAACCGACAACCGGTCTGGGTGACATAGCAATTGCTTGTAGAAATCAAAAACGTGTCCGTGCGTATAACGTTCGCCCAAGATCGAGACAAAGCGGAAAATGAGACCTTGCATTCCAAACGCTCCGCAGTAGGCCGCGATCAATCCTTCGGCGGCCAGCTTGGACGCGCCGTAAAGCGAGGTCTGCACAGGGAAAGGCGCGTCTTCCGGCGTCGGAAAAGCCTCCGGCTCCCCATAGACCGAGCCGGTGGATGCGAAGGCGATGTATCTCACGCCCTGAGCGCGCATCGCTTCCAAAACATTGGCCGTGCCGATCGTGTTCTCTTGGAGATCTTTCGTCGGATGCTCGGGTCCGTAGCGTACATCGGCGTTGGCGGCCATATGAAACACTGCATCCACGCCTTCCATGGCCTCCTTGAGTCTTGGCAGATCGAGAATATCCGCCTCGCGCAGCTCAAAGCAGTTGGACTTTCGGGCATTCTCAAGGAACTCCGGCCGGCCCGTCGAGAAGTTGTCGAAGCCGCGAACGTGATATCCCTCGCTAAGAAGGCGATCCGTCAGGTTACTGCCAATGAAACCGGCCGCCCCCGTGACGAGGACTGTAGTTAAATCGTCTGCAGGCATTCGGTTTGCATCTCTCCTTCGAGATGAGCTGTGAATCTCTCCAATACGACGGTGCGATCAAAATGTTGTTCCGCGACACGGCGCCCGTTGGATCCGAGTATGCGCGCTTCGTCACGGTGGGATTGCATCCAGCAAATCGCTTCCGTCAGGCGAGCGGGTTCTTCCGGGGCCACCACGATACCCACCTTGTGTTCCCGAATGAACCGCCCGGTTTCGCTGTCATCGCTCACCGCGGCAACGATCGGCCTGCCGGAGGCCATGTAGTAAAGCAATTTTCCGGGAAACACCACGTCACGAACCGCCTTCCGCTGAGTGATGATTAGAGCATCGGCAGCCGCAAGCTGCTCGGGCAGCAATTCTCGGGGTTGCATGGGCAGGAACCGGAAGCGTTGCATACCCAGGTTCTTGGCGGTCTCCTTGAGCTCGGGCAGGTACGGTCCATCGCCGATTACGCAACACATGGCGTCGTGCTCTTTCTCGAACGGCGCCGCCGCTTCGACGAAAGTCCGTAGCCCCTGCTTTCCAGCGACGCTCCCGGAGTAAATGGCGAGAAACGCATCTTCGCCGATGCCATGCCGTGCCCGGAAGCCGTTGTTGGCGGTGGGCCGAATGAAGGTAAGGTCGATATAGTTCGGGAGAGTCACTACCTTTTCCGGTGAGACGCCTTTGGAGATCAGGTTCCGGCGCATTCCTTCGCAGATAACTCCAATCGCATTCGATCGGCGGTAAGCAAATCGCTCCAGGAGCCTGGCTAATCGTAGGACGACACCGCCTTCCTTCAACGCCCCAACCGCGATGGCCGCCTCAGGCACCAAGTCTTGGATGTGCAGGAAGAGCCTCGCTCCGGTAAACGCGGCAATCATGAACCCGGTGACAGCGAGCTGAAGTGGAGGCGATATGACCACCACCACGTCCGGACGCCACCTGCTGGCGATGCCAAGAAGCGCTGATAAAGCAAAGGAGCAATCGAACAGAATGCGAAGAGACGTCTTACGGGGATTCTTAGGCACATAAAGGTATGTGCGTAAAACCGGCACGCCATGGATAGTTTCCCGCATGAATCGTCTTCCCCGATAGGGGCGCCAGATCTTCCATTGGGGCGCCGTGGGGAACCCAGTAACAACTCGAACATCGTGTCCGCTGGCCTTCAGATGCTCTGCAAGATCCGCGGTGTAAGGCCCGATCGACGTAGATTCCGGGAGGTAGTTGAGACCCAGGATTAGGGTTTTCATCTGATGATCGATGAGAAATGCGTTAGGCCGGCGATCAGCGTCGAGAGGCGTCGATTCGCCCGGCAGAAGGCACTGAAGTTTCTAAGACTCTGCGTGATTGCGAACTTTTACGATCACGGCACTTCCAAACCTGTCGGGCATCTCAATAGGACACTCCGGTTTGTCGGCGAGAAAGCGGTCAACGGCCTTCTTTGCTCCCTGGTCCCAGCCGATCACGTTATTGTAATCGTGGACGACGATGACTCCGCCGGGACTAAGACGCGGATAAAAGAAGGCCAATGCCGCGGCGATAGGCGCCTCCAAATCGAGGTCGATGTGTACAAGCGAAAACCGGGAGTCGTGTTTGAGTGACGCAGCCGTTTCCGGGAAGTAGCCCACATACACTTGAACCGCCCCGTTCGGGAAGCGACTCCTGACTGAGTCGACTGAAACATCCTTAAATTCATTCTTATCGGCGAAGGTCTTTGAATCTCGTTCGTCGAAACCCGCAAAGGTATCGAATAAATGCAGAGTGCGAGAAGGGCAAAGCCGATTGATAAACAACGCTGTATTCCCTTGGTACACGCCTAGTTCGGCAAGATCGCCAGGTATTCGCTGCTCTTCGATTCGCCGAAGTTGAAGATAGAGAAAGTAATATCGAACGAGATCTCCACGATCGTTTATCCCCCAGTCGGCGGCCAGCATATCGTACAGCGCGTCGCCGGAGCCCTTCACCCGTGGATTCCCGGCCCGGCAGAACGTCGGCCGGAATTGGAGAAAAACGCGACGGTTCAACAATGTGAGCGGCCACGAGAAAAACACTCTTAGGGTGGATTTTTCCAGGGAATTCATTATTGACGAGTAGGTCCGGTTCTAAGAACACACGGCCGCCAGACAAGCGCTTGGCGGGATCCGGAAAATCGCCCTATATTAACGACCCCGGGAGAAACGCGTAACTTCTGTCATTCGCGTACTGAGGCATTGACTCACCTTGCAACGGCTCGATCGGCGATCCGGGCTGGGTGTAACCCGCCTCTTCGAGCAGGTCCAGAAATTCCTGCCGGCACACACCCTGATGGAGCTCAATCGCGAGCTTCGGCCCATACTGCCGCAAAACGTTCCGCATGCCTCTTAGAACTTCGATCTCCATGCCCTGAACGTCAATCTTGATTCCGTCGATTCGTTCGCTCTCGCGAGAGATCCGCGGCCATAGCCAATCCAGAGAACTGACCAAGAACGGCTCCTCGACCGAACCGTCATTTAACGTGCTGTCCACCATGCCTCTCACCTTGGGCAGCCCGCGCCCAGTCAAGTCATTACAATCTCCCAGTGCGACGGGAACCACTGTCAACTGCTCCAATCCATTCAGAGCCCTGGCCCGTCCAATACAACCCGCGGTCGCGATCATCGGCTCAAACGCGTACACCCTTCCGCCGGTTCCCACCAGTCGGCACAGGGCCACGGCCGTGTAGCCGTAATGAGCGCCAATATCCAACCAGGTCTCACCGCTGCGGACATTCGCCGCGAACCAATCCAGCAGCCCGTGCTCCGTGCGGCCTAGAATCGCCGCTGGGTAATCATGCCAGGATGTGACGAGGAACTGGCCTCGCAAGGGTCCCGACAAGACTCGGTGAGAGGCAATGGAGCGCGGCAAGAACCGCCGGACGGTTTCCTTAAAGTGTTTCACGTTAGATCAGATCAGCCGGGAGCGGATGCCGATGCACGATGCTTTCCACAACACGCTCTACTTTTCGCCCCGTATCCTCTAATGAGTAACGGCGCGCGAGCTGGGGACCATTCGCGCCCATTTCGGCACGCGCGCTCGGGTTATTCAGGAGGTGGAGCATTGCATCCGCAAGACACTCCGGGTCTCTCGGAACCGCAAGGCCCGCGCCGCTACGCGCAATTTCCTCGGCGTAGTTGATCGTATTACTAACGACCACTGGGATGCGGCTGGCCATCGCTTCAAAGACCGAGTGCCCAAAGTTTTCGGCGTGCGACGGCAGGATAACGATATCAGCGTCTGCAAGCGCCTCGAGCTTCACCTCGTGTGATACAGCTCCGGTAACCACAACCTGAGATTCAATCCCGCTGCGGCGAATCCATTCCCACAGTCGCTGTTCGAACGCAGACGGGTCGGGCGGCCCGACGATTGCGAGCCTGGCGTCCGGCCGGCGGTCAACGACCAAGCGCATGCTTTGAATGAGGAGATCCAAGCCTTTTTTCTGGTTCAGGCGCCCGAGGAAGAGCACGAGGCCTCCCTCGTATCCGGCGAGAAAGCGCTGCCGAAAGCGCCCCCTGGGAGGCAGCGATTCAAACTGGCTTGTGTCCATACCGTCGGGAATGATCACGGAACGCGTCGTGAATCCCAGCTCTCTTGCTTCTTCCCGCTCGCCCGCTGCGCTATAGATGACCACGGACGCACCCTTAACAATCCGGTTCGCGAGGAGCACGTTGTAGAGGGCTTTAATCTTTGACGACACCCGGCGTTGGAATGGGGCAAAAACACCATGAGGCCAGATCCCATAGGGCTTCCGATACAATCTCGCAAGCAGGTAACCGGCCAACACGGGGAACGAATACACAGAGTGGAGGCTGACCCAATCCGCCGATCGAACGCACTTTCGCAGGCGCCAAAGAATCGCCGGAGCGAGCGCCCATGTCCCCCAAGCTCGCATGGCTATAATTCCAAACGCCCCGCCGCCTTGTGGCCTCGCAAGCCCGGTATCGAGATTGCGAGTCAGGAATCGTTCGCTTCCGGGGTAGGAGGGCCCCCCAATCACCAATGTGATGCTGTGTCCGCGAGCTGCCGTGCTACCGAGGATCCGGGGCACACCTACAAGACCGAGGCCGCCCTTGCTGCGAATTGCTCCTTCAGTAAAGCCGATGATTTTCACAGCCCCTCAAACACATCGCTCTCTAAAACAAATCAAGCGGCGCCAACCGCTCGGCCAGCGCTGGCCGGCGTGGCAAAGCTGGATTGAACGTAAGCCGCGAAGGTATCGAACACCTGGGCGCGCAAGGAATCTACCCTTCCTACCAGCGCGGCGTGAAGAACTGAAGCCATCGATAGCGCCTTCGTAGCTCGTTCAACCAGTTGTCCAGCCTGGCTCAGGTCGATCATCCACTCCCGAAGACCTAGCGTTTCCGCCACGCCGGTCACCTTTCGCGAATTCACGTCAATACCGAGCAGTGGCGTCCCGGCTAGGGAAGCCAAAACATACCCATGAAACCTCATACCGATAGCAATCCCACAACGCCCGTATAATTGAACGACGTCGCCGGGGCTTGGAGCGCCACTCACCAGGTCCACCCGTTCTGGATGGTCCAATCGATCAATGACAAATTTAAGCGCCTCAACATCCGAGTTGAGTTGAGACGAATCCACTTCGTGCGGGATCGCCAGCACTCTCAGCGCCGGCAGAGACCTGCAAAGGTCGTTCAACTCAGCCGCAATTCTCCCGAGGACTGCATAATATGCCTCAACCGAGGCCCCGACAGCCGCCAAGTACTCTCCCCTACTAAGAACATTAAGCCCCACCAGGTACGGTTGTCGCGACGTTCTGTTCGGCGACGTGTCTTGGAACGCAAACGCCGTATCCGCGCTCGAAACGGAAATACGACTGGTAAGTTTTGCAAGATATTCTTGTGTAGACTTCTCGCGTGTCGAAAGAAATGCCGCACCCTGGAGCGCTCTCTTGACCATAGAGCGCGCCATTGGGTGCTCCAAGGGGCCAACACTGACATTCATGAACACCGACGGCTTTTTCGCCCGACGTGCCAGCGACAATGGGAACGTTATGCGGCGCACGCTGGCCAGCGCCCGCAGGCTCTTACCGCGCTGCACAATGTTGCAGCCACGAAGTACGATCAGATCGGATTCCCTCAGAATGCGGGCGGGAGAATCGGGGCCGGAAAAATCCGCCATACGGCCATCGAGTTCGGCCTTGACGTTCGCCCAGGCGGTCCACCCGAGGGTCTTCATTTTTTCGATCCATGGCGCATCTGGAAACCCCTGAGCCGAGAAAGGGGCGGGCAAGATAGGCTCGCCGAGTTCGACATCATTGAAAGTGCCTACAAGCATCCGGAACGCGGCGCGCATTCCCGGCGTTGGTTGTTGCCAAGGCACGACGTAGATTTTGGCAAGCGGCAGCGCCGAGCGCAGTACTCTTATTGTTCCAATAAGAAGTGCGTGATCTCCGACGTTTGCGGTATGACCAAATCCGTTTAAAAGAAGAATCCTCACCAGCGGAATCCTGGAGTGCTGATTTGTAAAGGCGTTTATCGGTCGCGCAGCTTTTGGCGGTCCAAGCTTGAAAAGCTCCCGGTTCCGTCCAGGCCTTCATTCACTTGGTCTCTCTTAGAGTCGCAGAGGCAGTCGTGCCAGTTCGAGCGTCCTGTGTTTCTCCAAAAGCCGCGTCGATATCCGCGTCAGAAGGTCTCGCTTGTTTTGCCCGCGCGAGATCTCGATAAACAGCCCCTAGCCGCGCGACGTATGCCGCCCACGAAAGTTCCTCTGCTCGTTGCCTGGCGGCACGAGACATGGCTGCGCGCAACGCTTGTGACGCCTGAAGCCGGGCCACTCGCTCTTTCAGCCCATCAACACTGCCGACGCCAACTACGTAGCCCTCGCGCCCATCGCGAACGGCTGACGTCGCGTGCGTCGTTACTACGCATGGCAGGCCGCACGCGAGCGCCTCATGCACGGCGTTGCAACCCCCCTCAGCCAGCGACGGATGAACCAGAATATCCGCGCTTTGGTAGGTCTCCATGAGACGCTCGAAGCTGAGGTTGCCGATCGCGCAAACTCCGGGCGGGCATTGCGCGAGCAACCGGCGTGCTTCCGGCGTTCCACAGTTGCCAACGAGCGTAAGTTCCGCGTCCTTCAAATTGAGTTCTTCCCACGCGCGCAGCAGGTGGTGAATCCCTTTTCGGCGGCAGATGGTGCCGACGAACAGAGCGCGGAACTTCGGCCCTCGCTGGTCACGGCTCGCTCTTGGCTTGAAAAGCTCAGTATCAACGCCCAAGGGAACAGCCAGAATGCGCTCGCGCGGGAAACCCAGGGCGGTTATAGATTTCACGGAGAACGCCGATTGAGCAACTGCCCAGTCGCACTCCTCGAGTCCCCGCCGCAGCCTTGCGGCAGCATCGGCTTCCGAGCGCATAAAAGCCGCGTCCTCGGTAGCAAGTTCCGGGCATTCTTCTATTGGCACCGGAGGAAGCGTGACTTCAAGAATTCGGGTTGCGCCTGCCTTACCCGCGGCCTGAAGTGTTCGTAGAGCGGAACCCTGGAAGCAGTGCACGATCGAGGAATCCAGTTCAGCAGCATGAAGCTGAAGCCAGCGGCTAGCAAGCCTGTCGTGGATATCGCCCCATCGCTTTATAAGGCCCATTGGCCGGAGGGTGGTTTCGAGAACCGGCCCGAGGAGGCTCACGACATTGGCCGGGCTCAACCCCTCCTGTCTTCTCTTTTCGAGTTCACGCTGCACATGATCTCGCAATGGTTGCCAGAGATACGGCACCAAAGAGTACGGAAACCGATCCGGAAAGTAATACAGGCCAGTAAGAAATACGGTGCTAAAGCCAGCCTGTTCGGCAGCACGAGGCCGTTGATAGACATTTCCTTGCTTGCCGGGATGCGACACCAGCACTCCAATGTGTCTGCTCATTGGGGCCGACCTGCCGCGACCGCGCCGGCTGGCGCATATCCAGACGCCTGACTAGAGGCGACAGGCATCGACCTCCGCATGCGGATGCGAAGAACAGAACGAGAGCGCTGCGGTGGCTTGTAATTAACCGCCATCAGGAACCCGCTAAATAGCCAGGCATAGCCGTTCAGGCTTCCGTGACCGGTAATTTGCCCGTTGAACAAAAGGACGCCAACGAAAGCAAAGAGGAGGATCGGAAACAGGTCTCCTGAACGCCGTGTCGCCTTAATGGACTCCCTTCCAAGCCAAAACACAAAGACAATGCGAAAGCCGATAAAGAGGATGCCCAGGATTGGCCCCAGCTCCAGAATCTGGCGACCCCAATCGGTTTCGGCAGCGCCAGCTTGTTCGAGGCTTGAGGCAGGGATTGCGTCCCGGGCGCCGAGGGTGGTTGCCGCATTGCCGCCAATGCCAAGCTGATAGCCTTGCATTGGCGTGTCGCCTATCAGCACCGTAAAGCTATGCAGATCGTACATCACGCGGGCGAACACGCCGCCGGTCCCATACGTCGCGCTTTCGGCAGCGCCGGCATTCTCCCAGCGCGCCAATAAAGCGTCCGCGGCCCGAGGGAAAACCAATGGGGTAAAGATACCTCCCAGCCCAACTATCGCGAGCGGCGCAACCATTCTCAGTGGCAGCGTTCTTCCTGGCGCCAACCAGGGTCCAACCATCGCAGCGCAGAATACCAACCCGGCCCAAATTACGGTCCCCCGCGAGCCAGACAATCCCAGACAGACAAGGACGGCCGCTGTCGCGGGCAGTAACACGGTGCGCTTGACAAACAGCCTCGACTTCGGCATCGTCCACGCCGCCAGGAGGAGTGCCAGGCTGCTGATGATAAAAGCTCCTTGGCCTGTTGAAGAGGTAAACGTGCCGAAGGTTCGCGGGATGTTCTCGGCCACGCCCGCGTTAATATACACCTCGTCATCCGCCTTTCCAAAACCTTTGTTAATTGGTGCGGTTATCGGCGACAGAAACTGAAAATAGACGAGTGCTGAAATCGGAATTGCAGCACACAATGTCCATCGGACCAGGCGCCGCATATCTTGAGCTTGAAAGTACTGAGCCACAATGAATGCAAGGGGTAGATAAAGAAAGTAGTTCCGCCATCCGTAGGCTGCCAGCAACCAGTCGAAGCGAATATTTGCAAAGAAATACTGAATTAGAATCAGCGGAACAGAGAGAACCCCAAAGCTTACGCCCACGATTAAGAAGAAAGACTGCTTGGGAAGCATCCCGTATATCAGGGCAAGCGCGTATAGGACCAACAAAAATGGATCCCTTACAAAGAAAAGCAGACGGCCCAATTCAGGGAACAGGTATTTTCGCAAAACTCCTTCAAAGATCAGGAGCCAGTAAATCACAAACACTAAACGGACGATCTGCCGGCGCCGTTTTTCACGCTTGTCCTTTGCAGGAGGACGCCCAAAGCGTGCGGCCGGAGCCCCAAAGCGGCTGCTGGAATTAAGCACCGGCAGATTCATAGGCAAGCCGTAGGACGTTCAAGTAAGAATTGGCAACAGCCGCTCGCGTGAATGATCGCAGGTGCGTCGCTGCTCCTTCACTGTATTTCCGCCACGCGTCCGGCTCCTGGAGAAGGCGGGCCAGGCGGCCAGCCAATGCGGGGGCATCGCCGTTTGGAAACGTAACGCCGCAAGGGCCGATTGCATCCTTTAATCCGCCGCCTTCTGAACCGACCACGGTGCACCCGCACGCTATGCCTTCCAGGGCGACTACCCCAAACGGTTCGCGATAAAGCGAAGGCACCACCAGGATTCGATGTCGGTTCAATAGATCGGCAACTTCCGGCGGAGCCTTCGATTCCGCGAATTCAACCTGTTTCGAAAAGCCGTACTCCTCCGCCTGCCGGGCCAAGGCGCTTCTCTCGGGCCCGCCGCCGACAATGGTCAAGCTCGGCGCATGGCCTCCGGATTTCAGCAACCGCAACGCATTGATGAGTAAGCTGGCCCCTTTCTCTCTTGAAAGGCGCCCCACAAAGATGAGATCTTTGTCGCGCGGCAGGTCAGATTTTCGGCGAAACACCCGGTCGTCATACGGGCTACAAATGACGGTCGACCGCGATTTCACGTGGGCTGCGATTTCATTGCTGCAGGAGATTGACCGCGCGAAGCGCAGCATAAAATGCTTGACGCGGCCTTTCAACCCGGAACGCGGGATCCAAGTATGGTGCGCCACAACCCATGGGCGGCGTACGAACAGCAACGGCCATGCCGCTTTAAGGCTCATGTGATTCTGCAAGTAGACGTCGCACTTCTTCACCAGTCGAAGCATTTGAAGCCAACTGGGGCGGCGGACCACTGCGAACGGAAACTCGTCTTTCACCGGGGATGCTGTTCTGGTAATCAACGTCACTTGGTGGCCTTCGCGAGCAAACTCTTCCGCCAGCATCCGGGAAACAGCCTCCAGACCGCCGACGTTTGGATGAAATGAGTTAGACCAGAGCAGAATTCTCATCGGTGCGGGGATTACGAAGAGTACACACCCCAACCTTTCTTCGACATTGACGCCAGTGCGAGTTCCGGATTGAGTGTTGCCACATAGTTTGGGGCATCGCGTAGCCTTCGGCTATGCGATTCAGCGATAGGCGCCAATATGGGCCCGGAAAGTCCGCCATCTAATAGAAAGACCGAAAATCCAAATCCCTCCAACGTCCGCGTGACGGGCGTCGGGGGCGTACCATGCTCCTCAAAGACGATGGTTTGAATCCGTCTCTCTTTGAGCAACTGATCTGCGCCCGCTAGAACTTGAAGCTCATGCCCTTCCACATCGATTTTGACAAAGCTGATAGTTTTGTGGACGTCGGCAAGCTTGTCGAGGGTGGTCACCGCAACTTCAAACATCTGCGTATTGGGCTCGACCGTTTGTTCGGGGGACGCAAGGAAAGAAAGGCCGTTGTTTTGCTTGAAATTCGGAGGTGCTGCCAATTTGGCTGTGCCTGGGCTGGCACTGAGAGCGACGTTACAAGTCGTAATCGGCGCGAGTGCAGACTGGTGTTTCCACGTCTCGACATTGAATTGCAGCTCCCTGAAGAGTACCGGATGGGGTTCGACGGCTATCACGCGTCCTGCCGGTCCTGATTTCGCTGCCATTAAGCTTGTCATGTGCCCGACGTTCGCACCGACATCCACGGCGACCGCACCGGGCTGGAGAAGCCGCCAAATACACTCACTCGTGAACAAATCGAGAATGCCCATCCGCCGGATGATCGAGCCTATCGACTCATGCGGCCTGACGCGCAACCGCACACCCCACGGCAGAGGTACGGTTGAATACTCGTCGACTGATCCAAATTCGCAGGCAATTCGTCGTAGGATCTGGGTCGGACGAAATATGTACTCCGGCCGGTTAATTGAGGCAAGAACATTCATCGCGGGATAGACGGTATCATTCGGCGCAGCCGATGTCGATGATCCCTGGTGCTGCCCAGGCCTAACAGGCGCAATGGTCGAATGCAGCCCCGACTCATGGGTCCCGAGTAACTCTTGGTTTGCTAGTGGTCAAGCGTCAATGGTTCGGGCCCAGACATCCACAGGTCCCAGTCGGGGCGAAGCGATGCCGAACGAAGACACACCCATGAGTAATAGGCGACAAGCGGCAGTACCGACGCCATTTGAGCAAGACAGAGCTGCCATACTGTCGAGGGACGCACAACGGTAACAAAGACAAGTGAGAATACTACCTGCAAGATGGCACCTTTTAATCGGTGGTCGCCGAATCCTCTAGAAAGCAGCAGCGAATTAATAGCAACGTAGAGGAAGCCAAAGAGATTCACTATGAGAAACAGGAGAAAAGCGGAGCCGTGCCCCAGGGAGTAATGGTGAAAAAAGCGCCCCGCCAGCACGTAGAGAACGAATACTGTGCCGGCGAGCAAAATGTACGCCGCTGAGGTTACGGTCATAAAATAGACCTCCGCGCGGCGTTTAGCCTGCAAGGTCGCCAGGCGAAGACGGCGAACTCCATAGTTCATCAAGGGGTCGAGCACGACTTTCATGATCTGACTCGCTCGCAGAAACACGCCGAAAGTGCCCAGCGCAACGCCAGCAGCAAATACGCCGCCGCTCAACACGACTGCTTGCGAACCCAGAGAACTGAGGAATGTAGGTACGAATCCGGAACGGAGCAGCGCGTGAACTTGAGGACCCAAGTCCCGCAGGCTGGCCGGGGAGGAACCCTTGCCTGTCGCGTACCGGCGGCGCAACCAAATGCTGCTATACAGCCATCCAACCGACGCCGAGGCAAGATCGTTAGTAAGCAGCATTGGCAACGTGATCCGCCGAACGGCCAGGAACATTATTATGAGAGTTCCAAGACGGACGAAGTTTGGCAAGAGAAGGGCCGTCGAGTATGGCCTGAATTGTCCACCTGAGTAGATCAAAGCCGCCCAAAGATTCTGCCGGGCCTGCACAATACCTATCAGCGCGCTCACCAGAAGGAACAAGGCAGAAATTTGAACCTCCCCACGATGGCCGAAGCGGGACGACAACTCCGAGAGAACAGCGATTGAAACCACCGATACGGCCCCAAGGCCCAACGCGTGCCGGTTGACGAGTCTCTGCAAGGCGGTGACCAGCGCCGCGTCCGTCTTTTCGGCTGCGGCGATAATTTGGACAGCGGCCGCCATGCCACCGTCCGCAAGGGCGGTTACCAGTTGGACTATTGCCTGACAGACTATGTAGGCTGCAAATACTGGTGCGGTACATATGACAATGGCAGCCGCACTCACCCCGAAGTTTGTGGCGTTTACCAAAACCGAAGTCGAGCACAGCCCCAGCAGGGTGTGCGCGTGCTTCGCGGCTAACGCGCAAAAGCGGCGAACGGGTTGGTTAAGTATTTCGATGTAGCCCTCTCGAGAAAGCTTGGCGGAACTGCGGTTAATGGCGCGATGTCTTCTTCCGCTTCTTCGCGGCTCGCGACCTTGAGGTCAGCCGGACGTCCATTGTCAGCCGGATGCCAGGCCGGTGCTTGCTCCAACTCCACATAGCCACGCGAAGACCAATGCATTCGCCGGGATATAAAGATTGAAGTCGGCCAAACTGTGTACGCCCAGCGCCAGGACCGCACCCAGCACACCTACCGCGAGTTCCCAACTCCTGGCGCGCTTTCTCCATATAACCACTGAGAGCAGTCGTGATAGGACCCAAACGCCAAGGGCGCCTACGAGGAGAGCTCCGGCAATGCCAAGTTCGGCCAGGATTTGCAAGTAATCGTTGTGAGCGAAGTCAATCGTATTAACCGGCGCCAAGTTCTTATATCGATAGAGACCCCGCTCGTAAGCGCCGAGTCCGCACCCCGTCCATTTATAAGCCGAAGCCAACTGGATGGTTTCGCGCCATATCTCCATGCGGCCACGCGTCGTCACGTCTTCGTTACCAGCCATATCGGCAAAACGCTGGATGAGTTCATGCGGCGGAAGCACCACCAAGACACACAGAGGAACCGCAGCCGGAATGATCCACCGGCCCCAATGGAACAATCCGCGGCTGGCTGGGTTACTCGCTGGGTTACTCCCTGGGTTACTCCCTGGGTTACTCTCTGGGTTACTCTCTGGGTTACGAGCGGCCCAGGATCCGAGCACGGTTAGCATCACGAGTGCCGCCGCGATCAGCGTCGAGATGAAGCTCATTCGGGATAGTGACACGATCACTCCCATAAGCAGGCAGGCTGCGATTGCGAGTAAAGTCGCCGTCCACAAAGCTGACGGAACGCTTCGATTCCGATCCGATTCACCCTTTCGCCATGTCGCGATCGCCCACATGAGGGCGACGGGAAAGCCCATTTCGACGAGGCCGGCGAAATGGTTGTGGCTGACGTATGTGCCGGAAACCAAGCCCCCCTGTCCATTCGCTATCCGGTTGAAGTAAAACTGGATCAGACCTAGGATGCTTTCAAAGCAGGCAACGCCAATAACAGGGGCGACTACAACCCACATCCGGCGTCGCCACCACCATGCCATTTCACGCGCCGCAACGAAGGCAGCCATGGCGGGAACCACGTCGAGCAATCGACCGAAGGTAGCGGACGGGGCGACCGAAAGCGCTGCCCAGTCGCGCATATCGTAGCCGGTAGCCGCTCGCGCCGCTGCAACTGCGCTCCAGCGAGCCGGCGACAGCCTTTGGACCAGAGCCGGAGGGAGCGGCAACAGTTGGAAGAGCATCCACGCCAGGAGCAGCGCCATGAGCGTGAATCCCCATGCATCGCCTGGGGCTCTTTCCGGTTTTGGAACGCACAGCACCGCCAGGGCGGCTGCCAGGGAAATGCCTAATGCGCTCCATTCCCATTGCTGAGGGTATACCCCGCCCCTCAGAAAGACAGCCGCAGACAGAGATATCGTCATCAATCCATATGCCAACAACCGGATCGTTCGGGAGATCATCTTCCGTCCCGGCAGCGTGTCCGGCGCTGCGCGACTCGCGTTCCACCGCATCCGGCAAGCCTGGGCAGGCTGGCGTCCTGCGCGCAAGTCGCGAGCGGCGCGCCGCGGTTTGGTTTGCAATTGTCCACAAGTGATTTGTAGAACGGAAAAGTAGTGACACCTGTGGCCCTCTGGAGGGTCCGGGGAGTTAAGAACGCTACCTTACGGTCGCGTCGGGGCTAGCGGTGTTGGACTGGCTTCAGCGGCAGGTGCACAGGTCAGCCGGGCCACCGTTGGAGCCGGATAACAGAATGTGACTCCAACGAATACCGCATTTGTGGACGGGGTAAAAAGCGGTGGGACACTACCGCATCTTGGACAGGGGATGAAGCGTGAGCTGGGCAACTGTGTCCCTTGCAATTTCTGACGGTCTCGCCTGAAAGGAGAAGTGGCACAGGTTTAGTCGTCGGTTTTCTGGTGGCCGTAGTAGCCGTTGTAGCCATAACGATAGCCTCCTCCGTAGTAGGAGCCATTGTGATAGCCGTAATAGCCGTTGGGCGAGCGCTTGGGGTTCCAGTCGTTCAGGATGGTTCCCAACATCGTCGTCCCATCCTCCGAGAAACGGCGGTGAGCAGCCATGGCGGAGTCGCGGGTGGTTTTGCCGGCGCGCACCACCATGATTACGCGATCCACCATTCGCCCGAGCACACGGGCGTCGGGAATTTGGAGCATCGGCGGTGTGTCAATGAAGATGGTCTCAAATTTGGAACGGAGCTGTTCTAACAGTTCCGGCATGCGGTTGGAGTAGAGCAGGCTGGTGGCGGCCGAGGTTTTGGAGCCGCTGGTCAAGACGTAGAGGTCAGGAACGTGAGTTTGCTGAATTGCCTCCTCCACTGCCGCCTCAAAGCCGTCCTTGGAGCGAAGTAAATCGCTCAGCCCCTTATCGTTCTTCAGATTGAAAATGTCGTGCAAACGGGGCTTGCGGAGATCCGCGTCGATCAGAAGGACTTTTTGGTTCACTTCGGCAACCGCGATGCCAAGGTTGCTGACCACGGTGGATTTTCCCTCTGACGGGTTGGCGCTGGTGATTACCATGACGTGGGGGCGGCTTCCGTTTTCGCCCGAGAAAAGAATCGACACCAGGGTGGCGCGGAAGGACTCGGCGACAATGGAGGGCCTGCGCTGCCACATGGTGAGCTCGACACGGGCGGGCAGATTAGAGGAGCCGTCGTCTGGCAGCGGGGCGATGAGACCCTTTCCTGGTGCGGACGATGCTCCGGCGTTGCGAATGCGGATACTACCGCCGACTTTTTCGGCGGGTACGATGCCCAGCTCTGGGACGTTGAGAATGAACTGCGTTTCCCCGGGCGACTGGATGCTGCGGTCCGCGCGCTCCTGCATGATGGCGAAGAGTGCTCCCAGCAAAACTCCGGACAGGAGGCCAATCGCCGTGCTAATGGGAATGTCGGGGCTGTGAGGCTGCTTGGGAAATTTGGCGGGGTCGACAACGCGTATATTGGAGGCTCGCAAGGCGGCACTGAGGGTTGCCTGTTTCAACTGCTGGAGCATGGCGTCATAAAGCTGGCGGTTGGATTCAACCTCGTGCTTCATCACGTCATACTGGACGGCCTTCTCGCTTTCGCCCGTAACGGTGGCGCGCTGCGCGGTGTAGTCGGCGGTGAGGAGACTTTCGCGGCGCAGGGCTTCGTCGTACTCGTTCTTAATGCGCTTGAGTATGTCTGCGCGCTCCGTGCCGAGCGCCGCCTCGAGGGTTGCCAACTGACCCTCGACTTTCCGGACCTTGGCGGATTCGTCGGTGTATGTAGCGTGAAGCTCGGCGATCTGGCGTTTCAGGTCGGTCAGCTTGGCCTGGTAGTCGCGGAGGGTGGTGTCATTGAGCACGTCCGGGAGCGCTTCGGCGGGGCTGGAGTTGGCCATTTCCCAGCGCGATTGTTTGAAGATGCGGTCCGTCTGGGCGGAAGAGAGGGCCTGCTGGAGCTGAAGTAGCTTCTCCTCGGAGACGTTGTTTTTCTGTTGATCGCCGGTGAAGAGCAGGCCGGCCTGGCGAGCATACTGTTGAAGGCGGTCCTCGGACTGCTCGAGGCGGGCCCGCATATCGTCCAACTGGCGCCCCAGCCATTCACTGGTGTGTTGCGTGGTCTGCCAGCGGGATTCGAGGTTTTGATCGATGAATTCGCTGGTGAGGGTATTGGCGAAGTCGACAGCGATCTGGGGATTCATAGAGTCCACAGTGACTTCGATAATGCGGGTCTGGACGGGGGTTGTACGGACTTTGTAGTGCTTCTTGGCGTACAAAATCGATTGATCGCGGGGGCTCGTAGGGTCGGGGTCAGGGAGGTTGAGGAACCTGCGCCAGGCGGCGATGCGCGTGCTTTCGGGCGCCGACGTGGAGTCGCTCCTCATTTTGGCGAGGACGCGATCGATTAGCGAGTCGCTTTGGAGGATTTTGATCTGGGTCTGGATGTCGATGTTGTCGACGGAGGCGCCGCTCTCGTTCAGGGGGTTGGACTCCTTGATGTTGAGAAAGTTCTGATTGAGGCCGACGATTTCGAGCGAGGTCTGAACTCGATAGATGGGGGTTTGAGGAAGGGTGACAAGGAAGCCGATGATAGCGCCGACACCCGCGATGAGGACGAGGGTCCCCTTGCGGCGGCGCAGGATGCGCCAGTACTCCAGGACGCCACCGGATTCGGGTTGGGCGTCGGGGTCGGGGGCGCTGAAGTAGCCGCCGTCGTTGTACGAGGCGGACGGCGCTCCGTTCTCCCGGCGGACAATTGCCGTGGAGAGTGATTCGCTGGAACCGGGCGGGGACTGTGGTAGTTGGCGCATGCTCGTGTGTAGAAGTCGGCCAGTGGTGAATGCGGGTAATGCTGATTACGGCAGGCGGTACAGAACCAGCGTTCCGCCTTGGACCAGTGCTTCCAAGGTGCGGTAGCCAGCCGCCTTCGCATTGCTGACGGGTACGAAGAGGATGTCGTTAGCGGTCAAGGGAACATCGGCTAACTTGCCGCTCAGGATGGTTTTGAGGTTGACGGGAATCTCGGCGCGGTCATTGGAGCCGGGGACGACGCGCATTATCTTAGCGCTCTGAGTCGCGGCGGTTTTCTCCGTGCCTTCGGCGAGGGCGAGGACTTGGAGGGCGCTGAGCGTGCGGTTCTCGCCGAGCATGTATGCTCCCGGCTTCTTCACGGCCCCGATGACGTAGATGGTGTCTGCTTTGGGAACGGAAATCACATCGTTGGGCTTGATGAGAATGTTTTCCGCGGGATTGGCGGCCGTCATCACGCTCTTAACGTCTACGGAGGCGACGGAGAAATGGCCCGTGGAGTCGTTGGCGGCGTTGGGTAGCGGAATAGGTCCCCATTCGATTCGGCGGGTGATCTCGATGACGTTTCCGGCTTCCTGGCGGAGGCCGCCCGCTAGCGAGAGGACCTCGAAGAGATTTTTCTGACCTTGAAGTTGATGGACGCCGGGGTTCTGGACTTGGCCGAGGACCGATACGGGCTGGCTGCGCATTTCGGTGAGGTAGACGGAGACATCGGGTTTCACCAGAACCCTCTTCAGCCGGTCAGCTATGGCGGCTTCGAGTTGCTCCGTGCTAAGACCGCTAGCCCGGATTCGGCCCACGGAAGGGAGATTGATGTCGCCCTTCATGTCGATTGGGACGGTTTTGTTGTCAATCTCCTCAAGGTCGGGCACGCGAACGACGATCTGGTCGCCGGGGCCGAGCGTGTAGGTGTCTGGCGCGAGCGGCGGCGGCGCTTCAAAGAACAGCGGCAACGCGGCGAGGAGGCAGAATGTGATGGGGTTCAATGGGACCTACCCGTTAGCTTCTTTTATGGCCTTCCGGCCCTCCACGGTTTCGGCGAGACGCTCCACTTCGTGGGCCAAGGTTTTCACTTGGCCCCGAAGAGCGCGTACCTGAAAGGAAACAGGATCCGATTCGTCATCCTCGGCGACGAGCCTTTGTAAGGCTGTTCGAGCCATGTCAGAGATGCTGCGCACCCCGCGCTCCGAGCACATTTTGGCGAATCTGTCGTAGTCGTCGTGCGTCAGCCTAAAACTGATCATCCGGTTTCTTCGAAAGTCGACGCTCATGACGCTAACAGTGAAGTTTCAGTAGGGGGAAAAGCGTTGACACCGCACAGCCTATTCGTCGCATCACATGCGCTAAGCTTCAGGCTTCGGTCAAGCGCCGCCCTTTCAGCCCCGCCTTCGAGTGTCCGTTTAGTGCCACTAACTTATGCAAGCTAGTCGATAGCACCGAACGCCGCAGGCGCGCCCCGCTTTCGCTTATGATGCTGTCTGGGGTACCCCATTCACTCCCGTCGAGTCCTGGGAATACCCTGACCACAGCTACCGCTACAGTACCCTGAGCCAATGAAAGTGTCAACACCTAACGTCTTACGATCTCATGAAAAATCCTGATAACCTCTATCTGGCAAGGGGGCTTTTGCTTCATATCCCTTTCTATTCAGGGGCTTCCTGAGCACGGCGACGAAAGGATTTGATTCAGCGGGCCCAAAAGCCTCTTAACGAGATCGATGTGGTCTGTATTACCGTACTTTCGGCCCCAGCGGCGCGTGCCAATTAGGGAGTAAGTAACGCAACGAAGAGATGTAAGACGGCCCCCAGCAATACCAATAGTGTCAGACATCAGTGTGTGACATTTACAGCAGACAGTTAGTGCCGGTCTCTAGCGCGGAGACGAACTTCGGAGCTGACCGATGCCAGCGATCTAACCGGGCTACGTGGCTCCCGGACCGATCATGTGTAAGATGCCTTACCTTGCGGCTGCAGATCAGATGAACAACGCGCACAAGACGCGCACTCAGAATCACCGTTCGGCGCGAAACATCTTCCGAGCTGTTTTGGGGGGTTGACGACGGCGAAGCGGCGTAATATATGCGCGTTTTACATCAGGTATACACGTCTTACGTCTAGGTAATACATCAACTTGCGTCAGTTTTCATTTGACTGCCCGGGAATTCCCAAGTAGTCTCGTACTAGATGGAGGTAGAGGCCGGATGCGCAAGACTCTGTTAGTTGCGTGGATTTTATTGGCGGCAACCGTTGCGTTTGCACAGAATCAAGTTGCGACGATAACTTCGTCGGATCCGTTTTACCTGCGCGGCGCGACGATTACTCCGGGTCAGGGCGTCCCGACGTGGCCTGGACTGGCCGGCGATGACGTCAAGGCTGGAAACGCGCTCACAATTGTTACGTTTTCGGATGGGTCGGTAGTGACCCTGAGTCCGGGCTCGGAAGGAAAGATTGACTTAGTGAATGGAAAGCCGGAGTTTAAGTTACTCCACGGAAGTGCGGACTATTCATTAAAATCCACGTCGGCGGTAGAGTTGGTGGCCTGCGATCGAAAGGTGAATCCAAAAGCCTTAGCAGGCGTCTTGACTGACTGCGGTAAGTCAGGCGCTGGTGCAGCCGGGGGAGGAGCTTGGACCGCTGCGCACACTGCGGCAGTTGTCTTGGCAGTTGGCGGGGCGGCAGGATTGGCGGTAGGGATCTACGAGTCGCAGGTCAGCAATGCACCGTCCGTGAGCCCGAGCCAGTAATAATTCCACTTCTTTTGGGCTTCTCGCGGTTCTGGGGAGCCCAGTTCGCGGCAAATGTAATTCGGACGAGAGACTAACTAACTCGTCAGCGACTGCATAGCGGGGCGGAACGCGACAGCCCCGATTGTGGGGTCACATTCCTGCCCGTTATGCGTGCACTCTTTGCGGTTGTCTCTCTTGTGATCGCTGGGGTGACGCTAATCCTCGATTATGCGCATCCTTCACCTGACTCGCGCCTGTGCCGTGAGGGACTCTGCCGTTACGACCAAGTCTACGCCGCGGCCGATGCCCGTGGAATCGACTTGCGTGGCGTTTCCGCGCTACTGAACCTGGATCCCTCGAATCCTCTGCTGTGGTGCGTTTACGCGACGGTACTGTCCGGTGCGGGCCGGACACCGGAGGCAGTCTCGGCGTTCGATCAGGCAGTCGCACTTGGTCCAGCCATATCCCCTGTCCTGATGCGCGCTGCTAATTTCGACTTCGCGCAAGGACGGCTGGATCACGCTTTCGCGATGACAAACCGAATTCTTGGGCAGACCGACGCCTTCGATCAAGTGCTGTTTTCCTATTTAACTCGATCGGGACTTCCGTTGTCGAGATTAGCAGGTGTGGCGGTTCCCGCCAATCCGCGGGTCGCGAGAGCCTGGTTTATCTGGCTGCGCGGCTTCGGTTCCGATACAGACTTGCGCGAGCTTTGGTCCTGGATGCGGCAAAACCAGTTGCTGGATCGGAACTCGGCAGCTGACTTCGCTTGGGCACTTTGGCAGAGAAAAGCGTTTGCAACCTCGCAAGACGCATGGACGGATTGGCTCGGCCCCTCCGACGGCGGATATCTTCATCCGCAGCGGCTCGCCAACGAGCGCTTCCAGGCCGCGCCGAATGGAAGCCCCTTCGATTGGACATTGACTCCAGTTGCGGGCGTCGAGATCCGTCGAGATGATGGTCTGGAGATTCGCTTCTCCGGAAAACAAAACCTCGAGTTTTCGAATGTCCGACAGTTCACAACCGTTAGCAGCGGGCGCTATCGTTTCTCGGCGGAGGTCAGCGCAAAGGAAGTTACGAGCGACCAGGGTCCTTTGTTCCACATCTTCGACCCAGTGAATCCCGGCCATCTGAGCGTTGAGAGTTCTCCGCTTAAAGGGACGATCGGGCGCTCCTGGATCACACTGGATTTCTCCGTTCCCCCGGGCACGCAGGCTCTGCAGGTTCAGATTGAACGGCGGCTATCGCAAAAATTCGACAACAAGATTGGCGGGACACTGCATGTGTACCAGGTGTCCCTATTGCCTATTCACTAACGGCCTTCTGCCGGCGCTCAATCCTGGCCACGGTGCTGCACCAGCGCGACCAAAACGGCGGTGACCCCCGCGAGTACAACCAGCAACCAGATCCACTGCCAGATTCTGACTGAATGCTTTCCTACCCAGCCTTTCGAAGGATCGTCCGTTCGCTTGGAAAGTTCGGCGGATCCGGCCGCAACGAACCTGCCTTTCCAGCGCTCGACGCGGGAAACCGAAACCCCGAGCTCGCGGCTGACGATTTCCACTGACTCCCCTTTCAGTAGGCGCAGTACGGCATTGATCTTTTCATGACTTGTGAATCGCACGTTCCGATGATCGTGTGTCGATTCTGACGAAACCCCAGGTTGTTCGCTAGACATGCCTTACCCCAAAGACGCTATCCGAAAAGCCGGTTGCTCCAGCTTACACGATAGGAAGTGACGGACCTGCAAGGCTTTAAGCGTCTTCTATTGTATGTGATGGTCTGTCCCCCTCGCGCAGCCGGTCGCTCCGCGGACAAATCGGGCGTTAACCACCATACACTTCTTGACCCTTGATAGGCAACTTGAGATTTGTGGCAAGAGCCAGGCGCATCATCCAAGAACTGCTGAGCCAGCGCGTAACCATCGAGGCCACGTGGAACTAAGAGTCTCTGTGGAACCCAAAGTGAAACCATTTCTTCGACTTCGTGGGGGTTGGAGGGATAGGCTGGCAATCAATTCTCAAGCCTTCTATCACAGCGCGCGGGTGAAGCTCCACAAGTAATTCGGCATAATCGGGGCCGAATCGATCGTCAAGAAGTCGCTTTGCTTCATCGAGCTTAGGCGGCCGGTGAACGGGATCGTGCGCATCGCTGGCCACAAAATGAACCAGCCCTTCATTCAACGCATCCAAGCACCATCGAGCCAGTTCTGGGCCGAATCCCCCCGTCAGGCTCTGCGCGGTGATTTGCAGTGGGATTCCCGCTTCCACCCAGCGGCGCAGCCGGGCAACGTTACCCGCCAGATGCCGATTCCGCTCCGGATGTGTGATGATCGGCGTCAAGCCGGCTGATTTCAACTCGCTGAAAATCTGGTCGATGCCCCGAAACAGGGCCAGTTCAGGAAACTCCACCAGCAGGTAATTCAAGCCATTCACCGAAAAGCGAGCCGGCTCGCGTAGCACCCATTGAATGTTCTGCGCCGAGAGATGGAAGTCACACCCGCGATGGATCCTGAGGCCAGTGCCGATAGCCTGCTGGAGCTCGCCAATGCGTTCAGAAATCAATTCCGGCTGGTAGGCGTAGACGGTGTTGGCATGGGGTGTGGCGACAATGTCCGTGGTGCCGCTCTCAAGGGCCAGTTTGGCCATCGCCAGACTGACATCGAAGGAGGCAGCTCCATCATCCAGGCCGTGCAGGATATGACTATGAATATCAATCATGGTTAGGTGGAAGTGCCGGGGCGATGGGATAAGCAGCCGCTCATGAATCCTGCGGCGAGACCGCTCACGAGCCCTCGCGCTCGCCGGCTCGTCTGCAATTGTAACTTCCGCGCGACTAATACTCTTTCATCTTCTCACTCTGTTTCATTCTGAGCCGAGGTTCGTGGCATTACAGAAAATCAGTGTTCCAGCCGATGAACTGAATGCGTGATTCAATCCAAGCTTCTTGCAGGCCATACAGTGCTGGCTTTACTGGCAATGACTTGCGCCTTGCCTGATCCGGCTGCGCACAACGCGGCCGACGCGGGCAGAGAGAGCGACGTGCCCGTGTCGCGCGCGGAACTCAACTCGCATTCTGCGGCCGCAGCGACCGCGCAAGCCGACGGTACTCAAACGATTGTGGACATTAGCTCGTTCGGCGCCGACTCAACTGGCGTAACCGACTCAGCACCGGCCATCAGAGCGGCGATTGCCTCCATCGGTACAACAACACCCACGACACTTTACTTCCCCAAAGGCACCTACCTGTTTGCAAGCGCCGATCCTGCTGGCGGAACGGAAGAATGCGTGAGAATTACTTCATCGATCTCGCTCGCCGGGGACGGTCCAGGCATGACCATTTTTGCCAGCAACCCCGCGCCTGCCTGTGGTGCGCTTATCGGATACTTCTTCGGCGATTCAGGGTCGGCGAATTCGGCAAACAAGGATTATTCATATGAGACCGACCCTGGATATGCCGTCGCTGCTTCCACTGCAGCGATCGGATCTAGTTCATTGACTCTTGTCACGGCGCCCAACGCGTCGCTGTATTCGGTGGGGCAATTCGTTTATTTGCGAGGCTCCCGAATAGCTCAGCCAGGTGAATATCACGGCGAGCTCAACCAGATTGCCGCCTCAGGCAATGGCTCTACGGGAATGGTCGGCTTGGCCTGGCCCCTCTCGTCGGACTTCAGGGGGGATAGCGAGCTACAACTTAACTTAGTGGCCAGCACGGAAGTTGTAAACAACGTCCAAATTAGCGGCATCAGCTTTAATACATACTCCCAGGCGGTTTTGGGTGCTCAAGTCTTGGGCCTTCAGATTTTCAATAACGCCTTCAATTCCCTTAGCTCTACTACTACCGCAACGTTTCAGTTTAACCAGGACCGGCAGGTCGACTTTTACGACAACACCGTAAATAATCCAACAGGCGGCCCAGCGCTGGATCCCGCTCGCAACCCGACTGACTGGAACATCCACGATAACGTGTTCAACGGAAACGTTGGAGCCGGCGAGGCGGGCGCAAATATCACTTTTTCCGGTAATACGATAAGCTGCGTAAACGTCCAGGCGTGTGTGGCTTTCGGCGCGACGACCGGAAATACCGTCAACGGGAATAGCATAACTGTGTATGATTCCGGCGTAGCTGGTGCGCCAGTGGCAGTCTACGACGCAAACGGCGCTCCTAGCCCCGATACGGTTATCAGCAATAACTTGGTCGTTGCGAACGGGGTGCCCGCGATACGTTCCGGTACTCCCGGAACAGTGATATCCGGCAACACCATTTTCACCACCGGAACCGGGTTAGATCTTCAGGTTGGCAATATCAAGGCTTATAGCAACTCCGTTACACTGACCACCAATGGATTTTACGGCTGTGTCTTAGTGGAAGGGTTGGACCACAGCGATACCGTTAAAGGCCTTCAGTGTACGGCGAGTTCCGGTGTTACCGGAAGCGCTGCAGTTTGGGTGTCAGATGACGGGTTTCAGACCACGGCGCCGCTGGTGCTGGATGACATCGCCGGCACCAACTTGACTAGAGGCATTTACGTTAGCGACCCTGCACACGATTGCCCGGTTATTGGGTTTATTTGGTTCAACAACGTGACAACACCTGGGCCGGGAACGACGCTGCCTATAAGTCTTCCAACCCCATTAGTTGAAGATCAGCAACGTCGGCCTCCGCGCTTGTATTTGAGTCACGATCCGGGAAAGAATCCGAATTGAAGTGTTTCACGTGACTAAAGCAAACGCAAGGCGGCGTAAAGGACCGGCGCGGCGTGGCCTTTGGAGAGAACAAAACGATCGCCATTCGGCGCGTTAGGGTCCTTCGGATCAAACTTCATCGCGTAGAAAAACGTTTCCGGCCGCCAGCTCTGCAGCGGACATGCAGGATGTCGGGTGCCCGGAACCAGCCGCGGTTGTCGACATCATCGAATGAATGCTCAAACGTTTTGCTTTTTGCTTGATGGCCTCGATAGTCGCTGCGGATGGCGCCGTGGCGGTAGTGGCAGTCATAAGACCTCTCCCTCAGGTTCCCACTCTTGGTTCTATCGGCGACACCCTCGTATCAGACGCAGCGCTGAGACCGTTTCTGCCCGATCACGTTTCTCTTGCATACGTATCGATCAAATGACGCACCGCTGGTGTTCCGGAAAGATAGCTGTATATTCGCTCTTCCAACTCGCGGTCGGCCTGGGTCTGCCTCACGTGCTGACGCAGATGCTCCGCCCAAGAGTTCACCAAGAATATCTCCAGATAACGATCCGCGACTTCAGTATCTTGGAAGATTGCCCACCGATACGCGCCATCGCGACGCCGTATCCGGCCATATTCATGCATTGCATCCACAAATTCTGCTGTCCGTTTGGGAATGACGGCGTATTCGACGGTGACTAGTACTGGTCCCTTCTCAACATCAGTCCCAACTTCCCCGACGACGACCGGCATGCGCCAGTGGTTCCAGGGGCTCAGGTCCCCGGTCGACTCGGGAAGTCGCGCAAAAAAGGCAATTGCTGCGGTGGCGATCGTCCCTATGCCGGCGTAGACGAGCGCGGTTCCAACACCTGATCGTTGCGCGACCGCACCCCAAGCCGCGGTCCCGAGCGCGTAACTCCCCTGATAAACCAGAATGAAGATGGCGAGGACTCGCGCTCGTACCCAATCGGGCGCCAGGTTCTGGACAAGGGCATTGATTAGGGAAATGAAAATGACCCATGCCGCACCGCCAACCAACATGACTGCAGCCAATGTGCTCAACCTGTGCAACCGACTCATCGCTAGAATCACT
>Ga0181525_10000264_pt1 | contig 47216 bp, 47 predicted proteins | sample PEATcosm2014_Bin_48_FD_121100 | JGI IMG/M metagenome (GOLD analysis project Ga0181525, IMG submission 121100) | Peatland microbial communities from MTU Mesocosm Facility, Houghton, MI, USA - PEATcosm2014_Bin06_10_metaG | ecosystem: Environmental > Terrestrial > Soil > Wetlands > Peat | place... | reverse complement strand
CTGGGGCGCGAACACTGTTGATCTCGCGGCACCGGGCGTGAACATCTACTCGACGCTGTGCCCATCTTGTGGCGGGCAGGGAGGCGCGAGCTACGGGTATATCAGTGGCGCGTCGATGAGCGCGGCCGAGGTCTCCGGTGCCGCCGCGCTGATCCTCTCAGCCGACAACATGAGCGCCACCGCGCTGAAAGCCGACATCCTGGACAACGTCAAGCCAGTCCCCGCCCTCAACGGCCTCGTACGCACAGGCGGCATCCTCGACATCTGCAAAGCCATCCCCAACTGCGCCACAACCCCACCCGCAAACCAGACGCTGCCGGTGATCTCCGGCAGCGCGGGGGTCGGCCAGACGCTCACGACAAGCAGCGGAGCCTGGAGCGGACCGTCGGCCTACACCACCTACAGCTACCAATGGCAGCGCTGCGACACGAGCGCGAGCGACTGCACGGCAATCGCCGGCGCTACCGGCCCCTCCTACGACGTCACCAGCGCGGACGCGGGCAGCGCGCTCGCGGTGACGGTGACCGCGTCGAACAGTGACGGATCCGCGTCCGTCATGTCGACCGCGACTGCGACTGTGCCATCCACGCTGTCGCCGTCCGCGCCGGCCGGCTCGACGACGCCGAGCGGAGCCTCGACGTCAACGTCGGCCGCTCCAGGCCTCACCGCGCGTCCGGCGATATCGGGCAGCCCTCGGGTGCACCACAGACTCACCGCAACCCACGGGTCGTGGACGGGATCACCCGCGCACTTCAAATACCAGTGGCGGCGCTGCAACCGCAGCGGGGGCGAGTGCAAGGCAATCGCGGGCGCGACCTCCAAGTCGTACAGCGTCGGAGGTAAGGACGTGGGCCGCACGCTCGAGGTGACGGTGACCGCGTCGAATGCCGGCGGGTCCAGCTCCGCCGCGTCCCATCGGACCGCTGCCGTCCACGCCGTGGCAGGGAGCGCAAGCTCCCGCACGCACAGGCCACGCCCGTAGGGCGCCAGAGTCGCTGCAACTTGAGCGGTCGCTCGCGTCCCGCGACGCGAGGCCAATGTCCCTCAGCCTGAAAGGCCGCCAGTTCGCTGCGCGGTGACCAGAAAGTGCCAGCCATGGCGGCGTAGCTCGGAATGCCCTTCTGCCCAGCCCTCCAGGCGCCGGCTCAGCGCGATGGATCGCGCATCGCTCAGCAGGTGGCGGCCCATGAACGTGAACGGCCCGAAGCCGACGGTTGTCTCGAGCGTCGGCTGGAGACCGGCTTCGAGGAGCATCTGTCTGACTTGGGCTGGCCGATGCCGGTAATAAGGCGCACTCCCGGGGGACCCTTGCCGGCGCCACCGCTCGAGCCCCCGGTGCAGGGGTCGCAGCGGTGAGAACAGTGGGTTCTCAGACGGATCGGTCAGAGCATTCAGGCGCAGCGCGTTGTCGGCCGTGAGGATCAGCCAGCCCCCGGGTTCGAGCACACGCGCCATCTCGTTCACGGCGCGCTGGGGCTCAGGCAGCCACGGAATGAGGCCCAGCGCGACGATCAGGCGGGCCGAAGCCGATGCGAGCGGGAGCTCGTGGGCATCGGCTCGAGCGACCTTCACCAACCCGGTCAGACCCCAGGCCTCGACTGTCTGTTGCGCCTGCCTCACCATCTCGGGACTCGAGTCGTAGGCGGTGACCTGCATGCCCCGAGCCGCCAGCTCAACGGCCATCAGCCCGGCCCCGCAGCCGACATCGACAGCACTTCCGCCGGCCGGGACGTTCAGCCGGTCAGCCCACGCCAGCGCCGTCTCCATGCGCTTCCGGTAGACGAGGGTCTCAACGCCTCTCCCGGCGTAGACGTCACGCCAGTAATCGCTCCGACGATCAAAGTGCTCGTCGACTGCGCGCTGGGCGTTCGTCTCGCTCATTCCCCGGGGGCCGAGGAGGCGATCTCGGCGGACCGGGCGCGCCGGTTCGCCGAGAGCTGCGCGAACACCGGTCCCGGCAGGCTCGCGGCCATCGCGAGAAACGGCACGGGATCATCCTTCGCCCACCAGGCAGACTCGTCAACCCGGCCGACCGAACGAGCCCATGCTCTGAGCGACAGCTTCCGTGCACGAACCAGTCTCAGCGCAGCCGCCACGTCGTGCGGCTCGTCGAGCCAGGTACGGCCCGGCACTGCGGCAGCGCGAGGTACTTGAGAGCCAGTGAGGTCCAGGTACATCGCTCTCACGACATCGGCTCCATCCGGCGCCGAAAACAGCCGGAACGTGCTCCCGACGCGCGGGTTGACGTCGAGCAGCTTATAGGCGCCGTCGCGGGCGTCGAACCGGAAGCCCATGTCCGCGATACCGCGATAGCGAACGCCCTGCATCAACCGGATGGCGAGATCGGTCACGGTCTGGTTGTCCACGCAGACACCGAGCGCGGTCTGTCCCGCGCCGTTCGCACATTGCCTGAGCTTCTGCCCCGTGAACGCGGCCAGGCAGCGCGACTCGCTATCAAAGTAGCCGTTGAACATCCACACCGAGTCTGAGTCCCCGGGGATGTACTCCTGCGCCAGGACGTTGGGGACGCCACACTGCACGCGCATGCGTTCGTAGGCCTGGCGAAGCTCGGACGGACCGTTGACGACGAGCACGCTCGGCGCCTCCGGATCGATAATCCCGCCCCAGGTCTCAGCGCGCTTGAGGACAACTGGGTACCCGAACCTCTCCGTGAAGCTGTGCGCCTCCTCGTAAGAGGCGATCAGCGTCGTCTCTGGAGTCGGCACCCCGAGCTCCTCGCATATCGTTGCCAGCGCGGCTTTGGACGCCAGTCGCCGCCTGAGACCCTGCGGCTGCAGAGGAAACCGAAAGCGACTCGACAGGGCCTCCTGGTGTTCTCCAACGGCCACCGCGGAGATATCGTCGAGCGGGAGCAGGATCCCCCCGCTCAGCTCCGGGTCGAGTCGCATCAGCTGGTCGACCCAGTCTTCCTCGGGCCCGCCGGTACTTAGATCGAGAATCCCCGTGATGTAGCGCGACCTCGTCGCTGGCTCCGTCCGGCTCTTCCTCATTGCATATACCGGCACGCCCAGCCGGCCCAGCGTTCGTGCCACCCCGAGCACGCAGTGCTGGAGGTCGCCCACGCTCCGTCGAAGCACGAGCACCGGCACAGGGCGGTCGCCCGTGCCGAGCTCCACCGGACTGTACGGCTCGGTTGCGGACTGACCCGCGCTCATCCCGCGTCCGCCCGGAGGAGCTCGCCGTCGCGCAGCTCATACACCGATTCGAGGTCGTCAACGTGCTGCAGCGTGAACTCGACGTCGTGATACTGGCCGGTGTCCCTGAGATAGCGGACGCTCTGTCCAGCCAGAAAGGCGTCGTCCGGCGCGTCCCCCCAATGCTTGACCAACTCTTCCACGAACGCGCTGGCCGGCCGGTAACCCGCCTCGATCAATTGCTTGGCGATCCGCCCGCAGCACAGGCGATCCTCCTCACGGAACTCGCCGCGGCTCTCCCCCGCCAGCAAGAGGACACGCTCGTGACGCCCCACCAGCCACTTCGCCTGCGCGCGCGCGTTGCGAAGACACGCGGCGTAGGTCGTCCCGGCAGCGGCGGCTTCAACCAGTAGACGCGTACCGGTCGTCGAGAGGAGGATCACCGGCCGGTCCGGTTGGGCGCGGCGCTCCATCTCGACTGGGCTGTTCTGCAGGTGGAACCCGTATGGCATGTGCCCGCCGAGCTCGCCCACCAGCAATGGATCGGACAGGCGTGCAGCCAACGGCACCGCCGTCTCGAGCGAGGCAACCGGAAAGCAACGGTGTCCCGTGGTCAGCGCCGTTAGGGCTGTGGTGGTCGCCCGGAGAACGTCGATGCCCACTGTGACCCATCCCGCGGCCGGCTCCACGGCACTCGGATAGCACGCGACGCTCACCGTCGGGCGCGCGCTCTCGCTCACGAGGACGGTTCCTCGAGCAGCGCGGCGGGGGGTCGCGGCCGCAGGAGCGGGTTCGCGAAGGCATCTGAGTGCAGCCCGCGCCGGTAGATTTCAACGCGAAGGAGCTCGTCCATGGGGAGGTTCCCCAGCTGAACCTCGGGCCCGAAGTGTTCGATCAGAGCGAACTGACTGGACTTGGTGGGAGCCTCGAACACCAGGCGCCGCAGGCCGAACACATCGACGAGCCGTTCTGCATGAGTCGTGTCCAGCTTGCCCTTGGCATTGAATAGGCCTATGTCACTGGCGCTCTCCCGCGCCTCAATTACCAGGCGACGCGCTCCCGCCTCCACCCACCGATGACCTTCGTCGATCAGTTCGGAGACCTGGTCGCTTTCAAACGCGCCGGTGTGCTTGTCGCCCAGCTCGTAGTCGAAGACGAGGTTGCGCTGCCGAATCATCGCGGCAACTTCCGCTGGCGGTATCGCTGCATCGGTGAAGCCTGAGCCGCACTCGACGGCATCGAAACCAACGTCCGCGCACAGATCCAGGTAGGCGGGAAGGATGCCTTGCGCGACGGCTATCTCGTACGGCCCACCTCCCGCCGAGGTCGCCACGCCCGCCGCTGCCGCTGCCGCGAGCTTTCGGCGGGTGGCCGTGGGATCGGCGATCATCCAGCAGGACATCGAGATCTTCAAGCTGAGTATGAGGTGAGCGCTCTGCGCGAGATGGCTCTCGAGCACCGCCGGCGCGATGCCGGGATCGAACGGGCAGCTCGCAGCCTGAAGCTCCGCGACTCGTAGCTGGCGTAGATAGCCGTCGAACCCGTTCACTGTCATCGCTGGAGTGTGCCTCGTGATCGCATTCGGTTGTCGCTCGCTGAAGCTTGAGCCCTGAGCTCTCGCAACCCTCTCGGCAGGGATGCGAGCAAGTGATGCCGTAGCTTGCCTGCTGGGAGTATGGAGCCAAGTCGCGCAGCGACTTGGGGTGGAAATGTGACCATTGATCGCGAGCGACCGTAGGCCCGAGTACGCGCCCTTCGGAGTGCCATCGGCGGACTCTGAGGTTAGACGCTATCAGCGGCGCGTTGGCCGACGATCACGACGCGCCCCGACCCCGAGGCGGACAGATCGGCCGCGGGGACAACCTGCATCCCAACCGCCTCGTACATCGCGGAGAGCTGCGCACGCGTATAGACGCGGTCCGTGCCACCACTAAAGCGACGCCTGCGCGCCTGCTCGCGAACGGCGTCGAGCTGCCACCGCACATCTAGCGGGTGGTCGATCGTCGAGAAGTTAAAGACGCAGACTCCCCCGGGCTGGAGCACGCGCGCCACCTCATCGAGCATCCCCAGCAGCGGATTGGGGTCCATGTACCCGAGCACGCCCTGCGCGAACACCAGGTCGAAGCTGCGCTCGCGGAATTCGCGTAGTGCGAAGCCGTCGGCGCGTGCCACGGTGACGTTGGCGTACGACGCGAGATTCTGAGACGCTTCCGCGACCATCGACGCCAACACGTCGGTGCACACGAGTTCTCGCACCAGCGGCGCGACCTGCCGCGAGATCCGGCCGCCGCCGCAGCCGAGCTCGAGCGCCGTGACATCGCGCCGCAGGTGCGGCGCAAGCGCCTCCAGGAACGGCCGTTCGTCGTACCATCCCACCCCCGCGGCAGCATCCGGAACCGCGCGGCGCCCACGCTCGGCGTCGAGCATCGACAGCAGCGGGTTGTTGTCGAAGATCATGCCGCGAAACGCTCCGCCGACCACCCGACCGACGTCGGGCAGCAGGCGCGGCGAGCGTAGAAGCAGAAGCAGCGCCGTACGAGCACTAAGGCTGCCGCTTCGCGCCTCATCCATCCGCTCGAGCTCGGCCTCGCTCACCTCCCAACGACGCGCGCCCGTCCGGCGATTCAGCCTTGATAGCGCCTTTCGGGGCGAGGTCGCGTGAAACAACGGCATCGCCGACAGTCTCGCACGCGCAGTCTGGTCCGCCTACGGCCCCCGCCTCGTGCGAGGCGTAGGACTCGCGCTGTTCACCCTCAGTCCTTCTGCTCTTCAGATCTCGGGTAGGCGGCCACGCCGCGAAGGGCGAGGAGCCCAGTTCGTCCGCGCTACGTAGTGCGCGGCCTGGGACTCGAACCCAGCCCGCCGGATTAAAAGTCCGGTGCTCTACCCGATGAGCTAGCCGCGCCGCAGCAGTTTTTCAGCAATCACAGCGCGACGAGCGCAGCGTTCGGGACGCGGTGGTTACCGCGTCCCAGATGGATCACGGTCAGACGGATAACCATTCCGTGCGTAACGACGAGGACGGGCTTCGGGCAAGCCGTGATCTCGCGCAGTGCCGCGATCACGCGCGTTGTCTGATCGGCGTAGGACTCTCCGCCGGGAAACGCGAAATCGGCGTCTGCGCGCAGAAACGCAGCCATGCCCGCCGGGTCCTCGGCTTCGACCTCGCTGAACCAGCGGCCGGTCCAGTCGCCGCTGTCGGTTTCTACCAGGCGCTCATCCTCGCCTGGCTCGAGCCCGATCCGCGCCGCGACGATCGCGGCGGTCTCGCGCGTCCGCAAGAGCGGGCTACACCAGAACGATTGGAAGTCGTGGGTAGCCGCGATCTCGGCCAGCTTTGCGGCCTGCGCGCGGCCGACGTCGTTGAGCGGAACGGGGAGCAGACCCTGGAAGCGGCGCTGTGCGTTGTAGTCGGTCTCGCCGTGGCGCGCGAGGAATACGCCCTTCAGAAGCTCGCCCAGCTCTTGCGTAGACTCTTGCTCGCCTGCCCCCATGGTGTAGCGGTCAGCACGCGGCCCTTTCACGGCCGTAGCGGGGGTTCGATTCCCCCTGGGGGTGCTGGACGCCCGGCTGGAGAGCCGTAGACCGCTCGCAGCAACGCGCCGTTCAACTCGTCGACGGCGATCTCCGCGAGATCTTCCAACGACCACCACTCGACTCCGCCCGTCTCGTGACCGTCGGCGGCCGGCTCGCCGCCGATGATGCGTGCGTCGAAGACCGTCGCGACGTACGCCGCCTGATCGCCATTCGGGTAGGTGATTCTGTACTCCGGACCACCGAGCACAGCGAGGATTGCTCCGAGCTCGACCTCGATCCCCGCCTCTTCGGACGCTTCGCGAACACCCGCCGCCTGCGGCGTCTCATCCGGCTCGACGGCACCGCCGATCGTCTGCCAGAGACCGCTCTCGCGGTTCAGCACGAGCAGCAGTCGACCCGATTCGTCGTGCGGCAGCACGGCGACCGAGGGCAGCAGGACAAGCTCGTGCCCGATGTGCTCGCGTAAGCCTGCCAGATAGGGCGAGATCGCCATCCGCGGGCTTCAGCTGCGAATTGCCCGCGCTTGCGTAACCATCGCGGCCGATATTACGACTCACCGCCATTGCGCTTGCGAACGACGACGACGAATTCCTCGATGCCCCGCTGAGCGAACTCGACGACGCAAGGCAGTCCACTCGCGCCGAGAAACTCGAGAAACCCGCCGAGCTCCCAGACGTGGAAGTGGTGGCGCGCGTCCTCGCGTGCGAACGCGGCAGCCCGCTCGGCAACGCCGTCTTCGCCGACCCCCTCGATATATCGCGCCCACTCCTCATAGTGCCCCTGGCGCGAGACGCCCGGGCCCTCGGCGTGGTCTCTCAATACATGCGCGACGCTGGTGCGCGGGCGGCGAGCGTCGAAGCTCTGCACCGCGTCGGGCACGCCGATGTAGAGGACGCCACCTGGGCGTAGCGCTCGCAGCCAGTTCGTGAGCCCGCCGAGCGGATCCTCGAGGTGTTCGACGACGTGGCTCGCGATCACGAAATCAAGCGACTCGTCGGCAAATGTTGAGAGCTCCTCCGCGTTGTCGACCACGTCGATCTTCGGAATCGAGTCGATGTTCGTCACCGTTCCCCGGTTGGCCTCGATCAGCTCCTGACGGCTCTTGAAGTCGACGGTCCGCACGCGAACGCCTGGCGGCACGCGCAGCGGCCACACGAACGGCCCGATCTCGATTCCCTCCCCGCTCAGGTAGCGGCGCGCGACGTCCTCGCGCAGGGTGAAGCGGTTATCGCGCCCGGAACGCAGGACAACGTCGCGCAGTCTGCGCTTGGCTCCGGTTGTCAGTAGGTAATGGATCCGCCGGAGCGTCGGCACGGCGAATTCCCTCCGCTCACACCAGCCGGGTGACGCCGCCGTCGACGAGCAACGCGACGCCGGTGATGTAGCTGGCTCGCGCCGAACAGAGGAAGGCCACGGCAGCAGCGAGCTCTTCCGGCGCCCCGAGCCGAGCCGCGGGGATCTCGCTCAGTGCGCTCGCCTCCGCTTTCTCGCGCCCGCCCGCGAGCTCGTAGATCCGCTCGGTGGCGATCCGGCCGGGCAGGACGGTATTGACGGTGACGCCGTCTCCGGCGACCTCACGCGCGAGCGTCTTGAAGGCGGCGAGCGTCGCGGCGCGGTGGCTGTTGGACAGCATCAGTCCGGCGATCGGCTCGCGCACCGACCATGAGCCGATGTTGACGATCCTGCCGAAGCCGCCTCCGCGCATCGGCGGAAGCGATGCGCGGATCAGCTCGAGCGGGGAGAGCACGAGTGTTCGGTGGGCCTGTTCCCACTGCTCGCGCGAGCTTCCGAGCGGGTCGGGGTTGGCTGGCGGCCCCCCGGTGTTCGTGACGAGGATCTCGATCGGTCCGAGCGCCTGCTCGACGCTTGTGACCAGCGCCGGAACGCCGTCGAGATCGGCACTGTCGTGTTCGAACGCGCTGGCGCCGATCTCCACAGCGACGGGCTCCAGGCGCTCGAGCGAGCGTGCGACTATCGCCACGCGCGCTCCCTCGCCGGCGAGCTCGACGGCGACGGCGCGGCCGATGCCCTTTGACGCACCCATCACGAGCGCGACCTTTCCTTCGATTCCAAAGTTCATCAGGAGTGGAGGGCGGCGATCGGAAGCGGCGCCCGCCACGCGCACCAGCAGGCAAACAGGATGATCGCGGCAACCTCGCCGGCCGTGTGCTCGCCGGCAACGACAGCGATCGCGCTCGGAATCCCTGCGAGCACGGCCCCGGTCAGAGTGCGCAGCCGCGGCAGCCCGAGCAGCAGTGCCGTCCCGAACGCGCAGAGTAGCCAGGCCCCAGGCCCGAGCAGCCAACCCCAGTGCTTGAAGAACGCCGAGCCGAGCGGAATCACGAGCGCGACCGACAGCGCGCCGACAAACAGCGTTTGCGCGACGGCGGCGAGGACCAGGATCCGGCGGCTCACCGCAACATTGTTGCCTGTTTGTCGATTCGAGATGGGTGATGCTTTCGCGCGAGCGCCGTAGTCCCTTGTAGACCCCGAATGAGGAGATCGACATGACAAGACCCCGCACGACACTCGTTGCGCTGGCGGCAGTGCTCGCAGGTGCGGCCGCCAGCGGACTCGGCGAGGCCCAGGCTGACTCCACAGGCTCCTCTGGCACGACCGGGACCGCGACGCCCGACACGATCGTCGTCAACGGCACCGACTCGATCGCGCTCACCGCGGTTTCGACACCGGCGGCCGAGCAGTCGACCTATCAGACTGCACTCGGGGACGCGATCACTAACGCCCAGTCGAAGGCGACGTTCATCGCCGGCCAGATCGGTGCCACGCTTGGAGCGATCACGAACGTCACCGAGACCTCGGACGCGAGCAGCCTGTGCCAGGGCCCTGTGTTCCTGCCGGCGACGGCCAAGCCGACGACCACGACCGGTGGCAAGTCACGCCACAAGAAGGCCCACGTCATCCGCGCTCACCGCGCCGACGTCGTCGACACGACCTGCACGATCGAGGCCGACGTCACCGTGACCTACGCGATGACGCCTGCATAGCACCGCAGGCCCTGAGCCGACCGCTACCCTGGGAACGCGCACGGCGCGTCCCCGGGGCGGTTAGCTCAGCTGGTCAGAGCGCCTGCCTTACAAGCAGGAGGTCGCTGGTTCGAGCCCAGCACCGCCCACTCCGAAATTGCCTGCAAACGCGGGGAATGCTCGGATAGCATGTTCTCCGGGCACCGGAGCGTCGGGTCGGATGGAAGCAATCTCGAAGCAAGACCGCCGTGGCGAGGTAGGAAAGAGCGGTTTCCATGCCCTGGCCCCGACCCCGATGGGCTGATGCGCTCAGCCGCCATGGGCGGCAGCGACACGTTCCGAACGTTGGACGAGCCAGCGCTGTTTCTGTCACACGCGGATGCAGTCGCGTGGGGTCGACGCAGTTCACGGATAGGTAACGCCGATCCCGGTGTGTGTCCGTACAACGGTGTCGTACCCAACGAGGAGACAGAGCTATGAGGGGACGTTCCGGGCAGGGGATTCTTGCGGCGCTGGCGACAGCGACGGTTGCGATCGGGCTTTCGGCGGCTGTTGCTCTCGGCCATGACGGTCGCCACTACGGCGGTCGTGGCGGCCACGGATACGGGCACGGGCACGGAAGCGGAAGCGGCATCAAGCATGTGCTCCTGATCTCGGTCGACGGAATGCACCAGTCCGACCTTGACTGGTACATCGCCAACAATCCGAACTCGGAGCTCGCCCAGCTCGCTTCCGGTGGCGCTGAGTTCACCAACAACCACACGTCGGACCCGTCGGACTCCGATCCGGGCGGTACCGCGATCATGACCGGCGGCGATCCGCGCGCAACCGGCGTGTACTACGACGTCGAATACAGCCACGCGGTCGACGAGGCGGGCGCCGCTTGCACGCCGGGGCAGCCAGCGACGGGCGGAGACGTCATCTACGACTCGCCGGACGACACGCTCAACGCGGTTCCTGACCTGCTCAATAACGGCAGCGGAAACACCTTCCCGTCGTTCGACGAGGGCGGCTCGATCTACCCAGGCGGCGTCGACAAGGACCCGGGCGCAATCATGAACCTGACCGCGCATCCGCAGTCTGGCCTGAACCCCGGGAGCTTCCCGGTCGACCCGACGACCTGTCAGCCGATCGCGCCGTGGGACTACCTCAAGGTCAACACGATTTTCCAGGTGATCCACAACGCCGGCCTGCGGACAGCTTGGTCCGACAAGCACGCGATTTACACGTCGTTCAACGGCCCCGGATCTGGTGGCATGAGCATCGACGACTTCTTCGGTCCCGAGATCGACTCGCAGGCGGTCGAGCCTAACGGCGTGCCGTACCCGACCGACACCGATTGGGCGCACGATGACGCCGCGACCAAGCAGTACGACGGTTACAAGGTGCAGGCGGTCATCAACGAGCTGGACGGTTATGACCACAGCGGCACCCAGAAGGTCGGCGTGCCGGCGATCCTCGGGATGAACTTCCAGACAGTGTCGGTCGCCGAGAAGGTCGACTCTCCCAGCACCCTGACCGAGAACTCGAACGGCACCTACACCGAGGGCCCGACCGAGCTCGCCGGTTACTACCCCGGCGGAACGACGCCGCGTCCGCTACTGGCAAGCGCGTTCGACTACGTCAACGCGCAGCTCCAGCAGATGGTCGACACGATCCAAAAGGACGGCCTGGCGTCGTCCACGGCGATCATCATCACCGCCAAGCACGGCCAGTCGCCGCAGGACCCGCTGGCCCTGAAGCGGATCGACGATGGGCCGATCATCGCGGCGATCAACGCAGCCTGGACCGCGCAGACCGGTGACAAAAATAAACTGATCGTCGCCGGCACGGACGACGACCTCTGGCAGAGCTACCTGTCGGTCAAGACTCAGGCTGCGGCCGACTTTGTCAAGAGCTACCTCTGGAACCACAACGCCACGGCTGTGCTCTACAACAACGACGGCGTGAACCGCGGCACCGAGCAGGTCGCACACTCCGGTCTGGCGCAAATCTACGCCGGTCAGGAGGCCGCCGACTTCTTCGGCGTGCCGTACTCGGATCCGCGTTACCCGGACGTGTTCGGTCGCGTCCAGGTCGGCGTCGTCTACACCGGTGGCACAAAGATCGCCGAGCACGGCGGCGACAACGCGGGTGACCAGGACGTGCCGCTGCTCGTCTACGCGCCGGGGACGGTTCCGCAATCGACGGACGACTCGTGGGTCGAGACGACCCAGGTGGCGCCGACGATCCTCCAACTCCTCGGTCTCGATCCAAACGCGCTCCAGGCAGTCCAGCAGGAGGGCACGAAGGTCCTGCCCGGCATCGGCTAGCCATTCCGCTCCTCCCGGGGTGCTACCCAGCGCTGGTAGCACCCCGGGCCTGGAGCCTGCAACAGGTCAAGCAGCGCACGCAGGCCGGCAGGGATATCTAGGCTCGGTGTTCGTAGCGACGCGATCGATCTCTGACGTGGGGCGCGTCAGGGGTGCGGTCAGTGTGTGCCAGTACAGCGCAGGTCGGCGTCGAGCGGGCCTATCCGGTACTGCGCCAGGTTCGGCGCCACGCCGGTGAAGCCACCGCTCGTGCAGTTCTGCCGGGCCTGCGTGAGTGTAGCGTCGGTTCCGGCCACCCAGTCGGGCAGCTGGCCGTTGAAGGCCGTCGCTGTTGTCTGCGCCGTCAGCCCTGTGATCTCCTTCCACTGGGCGCTCGTGGAATAGATGCCGATCGGTCCGGTCGCGCCAGCGTTGTGCAGGCCGGCGATAAAGCCCTGCAGCGCAGCAATGTTGAGTTGGTAGGTCCCGGCCCAGCTCGCCATCAGCTCGACGTCCAGCCACCACGGCGCGGAGCTGGCCGCGACCAGGTCGTGCGCGGCGACCAGGCGGTAGGAGTTGGCGGCGCGCTGCTCACCGTAGATATATGAGCAGGCGTTCGTCAGCAGGCCGTTACAAGGACCGTAGGCCGGCGCGGTGCCCCCGCTGGGCCAGTCCGCAACGTGGTGGCCGCCAGGGTTACCGGTGTCTATGTACAGCGACAGGGGCGGCTGCTTCGGCCGCTTCTGCCCCGGCGCGTCGCGGACCCACTGCAGCTCGCCGCTGATACACGGGTTTGCTTTGTTTGCCAGTCCGCCATTGACACCAACGATCCCGAACAGCGGATTCGACGGGTAGGAACCCGAGCACTGCGGATAGGAGAGGTCATAAGCAGTGGTCGGCGACGAGCTGCCGCTCACCCCGATGACCAGCACGACAATCACGACGAAGGCGAGCACCACGACCGGCACCCATCGCGCTCGGTACCGGGAACGGCTGGCACGCGGCACGGCCGTCAAGCTAGCACGAGGCCGGGCACGCGCGGGGGTCCCGGTCGGCCTCGCCTCTGTCACGTACGAGAACCCGCCCGGTATCCAGACCGCCAGCGCATCCACGCCTAGGCTCTACACGGACCACAGCGCCTGGGTGGGTGAGAGGCGTGCGGCGCGTAGTGCGGGGATCAGGCCGGCGACGGCGCCGATGATGGGAGGCGGCGATGCCGCGTGACGGTCTCGAGCGATAACCCCGCGGTTAGGTGTTGTGACTCACGCCGCCGAGATCGTCGCTCTACTCGGGGAGCAGCAGCTCGGTGCGGTATTGCGGGGCCAGAGCAACGGCTTTGGCGATGAACGTCGCGGTGCCCGCGTCGTCGAGAGCCGGTGGCGGCTCGGTTCGGCTCGCGACTGGAACGCCGACGGCCTTGAAGAACTCCTCCTGGCCGGACGGCGAGCAGAGGCAGAGCAGTCGCGCGGGCACCGCGGCGTTGTTGCGAAAGACGTGCGGCGCATTCGCGGGCACGTTCACGGTGTCACCCGCCCGCGCGGTGGCTGTGACGCCGCGGAAGGTGAGCTCGATCTCGCCGTCGAGGATGGTGAACATCTCCTCGAAGTCGTGACGGTGAGGCGGAGGCCCGCCCCCCGGCGGGACGTGCATGTCGATCAGGGTGTAGCGCCCAGCGGTGTCCTCACCGGAGACAAGAATTGTGTAGGTGTCGCCGACCACGCCGAGGTGAGGTAGCGATTCGTCAGTGTCGGGGCTAGCGTGCTTGAGCCGCCTGTCGGGGTCGTCGGCCGGGACCGGCGCTGGAGGCTGGGACGCTGCGGGCGAGTTGTCGGTCATCGGCGTCCCTCGGTCGTGATTAGCGGCCGAAATCATCCGCTTGGCGGAGCGTAGCCCAAGCGATTGGGAGTCTGGGCTGCCGCCGAGGTCGCGCGCGGCCCTCGCTGCGGGCTGGCTCCTCAGCGCGGGCGACCCCTCCGCGCGCTGTTACGTCGGAGCGGCCGAGCTGCGGCCCGTCGATCGTCGCGGGCGCGTTCGGGTCAGTGAAGAGAGCGGCGGAGAGGACGAGTCGCGTCCCTCGATCCCGTAATGGCGGCCGTCATCGTTGACAGCCGCGTCGACCCGATAGCCGTCGTGGACGCGTCGGCCGATTGCCAATGTCCGAGGCGCTTCTTAGCCGATTCTTGTTCGCTCTGACCGGCGAGGAAGCCACGATGGCTCGCTATCCTCGGCTCCGTGGCGCCTGCCAGCGATCACTGCCGGTCTTCGGCGGCGTCGGACGGGCCGGCTGCGCTACGCGACGGCCAGCTTCCGGTCGTTGGTCGTTTCTTTCCCGCTCCGATCGCCGCGAAGGTTCCAGAGGTCATCCTCGTCTTCTGGGTCGTGAAGATCCTGACGACCGCTGGCGGGGAGGCCACGTCGGACTACCTGAAGACCTACGGCAACTTCAAGGGCGGCGGCATCGAGGTGCTCGTGATTGTCGTCGGGCTCCTGCTGCAGTTCGCGACCCGTCGCTATCAAGCGTTCGCATACTGGTCACTGGCGTTTGCGATCGCGATCACAGGGACCGGTGTCTCCGATTTCTTGCATCTCGACGTCCACATCCCCTATGCCGGGACGACCCTGCTGTGGGCGGCCATCCTGGCCGCGATCTTCTGGGTCTGGCAGCGCAGCGAGGGGACGCTGTCAATCCACAGCATCACGACCCAACGCCGCGAGGCCTTCTACTGGGCAACCGTGTTCGCGACCTTTGCACTCGGGACCGCGCTAGGCGACTTCACCGCGACCTCGCTGAACATGGGCTACCTGGACTCGGGCCTCCTCTTCGCCGTCGTCATCCTGATCCCGGGTCTCGCGCGCTGGCAATTCGGGCTCAACGGAATCGCCGCTTTCTGGATGTCGTACATCGTCACCCGGCCGCTCGGCGCATCGTTCGCCGACTACATCAGCAAAGCCCACAAACTCAGCGGGATCGACTTCGGCGACGGCCCCACCGCGATCGTGTTCGCCATCGCCGTCTTCGCCCTCGTCTCCTACCTCGCCATCTCCCGCCCGGATATCCAGAAGCCACTCCACGATCGCGCCACCCCGGCTCCGCGACCCGAGTTCCACACCACGGGCGAGCCTGAACTCGAACTTGAATAGCCGGCGAGGCGGTCGTCTGTGTCGGTGCCGGTCATCCCCACGCTTGGGGTTCGGGCTCCCGTAGGATGCGTCGGCCGGCCTCGCTCGAGGCCTCGACGAACGGAGGGAGAGCGTGGCCGACGCACTCGTCGAGAGCGCAATCGCGCACTGGGCGCCGCGCTTCATCCAGAACGGCGTCGACTACAACGACTTCGCGGCGACAACGGCGCGGATCGAGCACTGGGAGGACTGGCTTGCCGAGTGGAGCGCGACCGCCGATCAGGCGGTAAAGCTGGCTGGCGAGGCGCAGGCCCGCGGCCACGCTCAAACCGCCGGCCGCCAATGGCTCCGCGCCGCCGTTACGCGCCACTTCGGCAAGTTCGTCTGGCTGGTCGATCGCCAGCTTCACGCCGAGGCGACACTCATGGCGGTGCAGGAGCTGACGTTGGCGCACCGTCTGCTCGAGACCGGTGCCGAGCGGATCGAAGCGCCGCTCGCCGACTCGCATGTCGTTGCCAATCTGCGCCGGCCGCTGGGTGACGAGCGACCCCCGCTTGTCGTCCTCCTCCCGGGGCTTGACTCGACGAAAGAGGAGTATTTCCAACTCGAGGAGACGTTCCTCGTCCGCGGCATGGCCACCGCCTCGCTCGATGGTGCGGGTCAGGGCGAGGTCGGCCTGCGGATGCCGATCCGCCATGACTACGAAGCCTGCGTCGCAGCGCTGCTCGACCAGCTGGCTGCGCGCGAGGATCTCGACCTCGGGCGCGTCGGCGTCTTCGGCGTCAGCCTCGGCGGCTATTACGCGCCGCGTGTCGCAGCATTCGAGCCACGCATTCGCGCCGTGATCGGCCTCAGCGGGCCGTTCGACTGGGGCGCTCTCTGGGACGAGCTGCCCGCCCTTACACGCCTCGCGTTCACGGTGAAGTCGGGCGCCGAGAACGAAGACCAGGCCCGTGAGTACGCCGGTACGCTCGACCTCACGGGAGTCTGCGGGCGGATCACGGTTCCCGCGCTGTTCGCGACCGGGGCACTCGATCGGGTCGTGCCCTACGAGCAGACTGAGCGGATCGCACGCGAGACTCCGGGAGCATCGTTCGTGCTCTACGAAGGCGCCAACCACACGTGCGCGAACATCTCGGCACTAGCCCGCCCGGCGCTCGCCGACTGGATGGGCGATCGGTTGCTGGCGGGATCATCGGACGCTGCGTAGCTGGTCGGTCTGGCGCGGACCAGGCGGTTGTCGATCGCTTGCTCGCCTCAGACGTCGGTCGTACGTCGCGCTGTAACGAGGACAGCCACGGTGCTCGAGCGGATCGGCCGCCCGAGTCGCCGGTACATGTCGAGGTGTTCGCTCTCGAGGGCTCGCCGCTGCTCTGGTGAAAGGCGCTGGTAAGCCGACACCGTGCGGAGCAACGCGTTGAGCTCGTCGGCGGTTTGCTCCAGGAGGATCGGCACGACCGCGACGCGCACAGCGCCGAACTGGCGGCCGGCCTGCTCCCGGGCCACGTCGTGGCTTCCAAGCCAGGCCCATACCTCCGAGATGTTCTCGCGCCGCCGCTCTACTCCCGCGACGGTGGCATCGAGATCGCGGTAGGTCGGCCACTCGGTGGCGATCTCCGGCGCGATCCTGGCGAGCCCCGACAGAAGCGCTTCCTGGTCGCGAATGCTCCTCTCCTCTTGCAGGCCGAAGTATTGGATGAGCGCGAGCGTTCCTCCTGGGGCGAGCACGCGAGCGACCTTCTCCCAACTGACATCAGGGTCGACCCAATGAAACGCCGACGCCGAGAACACCGCTCGGAAGTACCCCTCCGCAACCGGCGCATCCTCAAACCGCGCGTTGACAAACTCGATCCCGACAGAACCCCGCAGGTTCTGCTCAGCAAGCGACACCAGCCGCTCACCGGGCTCGATTGCCACCACGCAAAGACCGGAGCAACGAGGCTGCGCGTCAGCTGACCGGTACCGCACCCAATCTCCAGCACCCGGTCCCCGGCCGTGATTCCAGCTACCCGACACGCATCAGCGATCAGCTCCTCGGGGTAGCTCGGACGGCTGCGGTCATACTCCAACGCCACGTCATCGAACGCCCTGCCATAGCGCCGGGGTGAGACCTCTTCGACCATGACTCCACCGTACGACGGCCATAGGACAAACCTCGTCCTGTACCAGCACCCCTTCGCGATGTACTGCTGGAAGCCGCTGATCGCCCTCTACGAGCGCGATGTGCCGTTCACGGCCGATCTCGTCGAGGCCGACCGCTCCGCGCTCGCGGCTCTGTGGCCACTGGCCTCGATCCCAGTCCTCGTCGACGACGGCGTAGTTGTCGCCGAGTCGTCGATCATCGTCGAGCACCTCGACCGCCACGGCGATGCGCCGCCGTTGATCCCCACCGACCCCGACGCGGCTCTACAGGCGCGGCTGTGGGATCGCGTGGCCGACGGGTACGTCGCGACGCCGGTGCAAAAGATCGTCAGCGACGCACTGCGACCCCCCGACGCCAAGGATCAGCAGGGGGTCTCTGAGGCCCGCGCCACCCTTGACGTCGCCTACGCTGTGCTGGACCGCCAGCTCAACGGACGCGACGACGAAGGCTGGCTGGCCGGTGCCGACTTCACGTTGGCCGACTGCGCCGCGGCGCCCGCCCTGCATTACGCCGACGTCGTGTATCGGCTGGACCGGGACTCCCACCCGGCGCTGGCCGCGTACTTTGACCGGCTATTGACGCGTTCGTCGGTCGCTCGCGTGGTCGAGGGGGCTCGCCCCTACCGCGAGCTGTTCCCGCTGGCTTGGCCCGAACACGTGAGCTGAGAAACGCTCCCACGACTGGAGGAGGCGGTGCGCGGATGAGCCCCAAGGTGTTGGTGACAGGAGGGTCCGGTTATCTGGGCACGCAGTTGATCGCGGCGCTGCTGCGGGATGGGCGTGAGGTGCGCGCCACGGTGCGCTCGTTGGATGGTGAGGCAGCTGTGCGCGCGGCCGTTCGCCGCGGCGAGGCGGATGACAGCGGTCTTGAGTTGGTGGCGGCGGATCTGACCGCCGACGACGGCTGGCCGTCCGCGCTTGAGGGGGTCGAGGAAGTCCACCACGTCGCCTCGCCGATCCCGTCCGGCCAGCCCAAGGATCCGGACGAGCTGATCGTCCCCGCCCGCGAGGGCACAGTGCGTGTTCTGAAGGGAGCCCGGGACGCCGGCGCGCGCCGGGTGGTGCTGACCTCCTCGTTCGCGGCGGTCGGTTACTCGCCCAAGGCAGTCCGCGACTACACCGAGGCGGACTGGACCGACCCGGACACGCCCGGGCTGGCGCCCTACCCGCGCTCCAAAGCGATCGCCGAGCGTGCCGCCTGGGACTTCATCGAGAGCGGGGGACGCGATACCCAGCTGGTGGTGGTGAACCCCACATTCATCGCCGGCCCGTCGCTCGTGCCGGCACTGCGCTCGACGCTGACCCACTTCAAGGCGATCATCGAGGGCACGACGCCGGCGCTGCCGCGCCAGCGCTTCGGCATCGTCGATGTGCGCGACGTCGCCGTCGCGCACATCACGGCAATGTCCACTCCCGCCGCCGCCGGGAAGCGCTACCTGCTGTTGGCGGACGGCCCGACGATCACCTGGCTTCGGCTGGCACAGATTCTCCGGGACCACCTCGGACCTGCAGGCAAGCACGTCGTAACCGACGAGGCACCCGGCGAAGACCCAGGGCCGCTGACCATTCACAACGACCGTGCCAAACGGGAACTCGGCTGGCAACCACGCCCAGCCCAGACCGCGATCATCGAAACCGCCGACAGCCTGCGCGACCTCGGCCTGCTGGAGAAACGATGATGAGCGCACGAAAGCCGCGCGCTGCCCTAGCGTGACCGCGAACCCCCGGACGAGCGTCGGCCGCGTTCCCGCGGTGACCCAACATGTGCCGAGCGAGACGCATCACGCCCGATCGGCATCTACGTATGACTACGTAGTTGTCATCAGATCGGTGGCTTGACAGCCCGGCCGCCGCCAGCAACGATGCGCGACGTGAGAGGCAAAGGTCGGCGCGCATTGTTCGCGCTCACGCTCATCCTCGCCGCGCTGCCGGCGGTCGCGAGCGCCGCGCTCGTGCACCTGCCGAGGCGGGATTACGGCGCGGTCACCGCGAAGCTAAATGGCGTCCCTGGCGCCTCGGTCGGCTTCTACGGTTTGACCAAGAAGCTCCTCAGCAAGCACGGGAGGCCGACGAGCGTCGCCTGGGCTGGCCTCACCAACGTGCCGATCACCTGCACCCAGGGAACGCTGAAGATGAGCAACGACGGCAGTTTCTACACGGGAACCGATAACCCGGTGGCGGTCAGCGCCGGCGGCGCATTCACTTTCGAGGTGCAGCTAGCTGCTTATGGCTATGCCGGGATCACGATGACGGTTGCCGGCCAGTACGCCGACCATGACAAGAAGGTCAGCGGCACTGTCTCGCTCGCTGAGGATCCGAGTCCGGCGACCTACTACGGCGGTTCCACGGGCAATGTGCCCTACACGAATTGCACGGTGGCAAGTACGCCCTACACCTTCAGTGCCAAGCCGGCGTGGCGCTCGGAGGCGTACTGACGCTCCACTGAACGCGCAGTGCCTCGTCCTGCGTCGTCCTCCTCGTGTGCGCCTGCTCTTGGCTCGTAGTGGCGATGCGATGCGTGCCTTGGCCGGCAGGCCTATCTCGCGCTCGCGAGGTCCTCGAGCGCCTGAATGACGGTCGGCCAGGTGGGCGCGGAGGTGTTGGCTACGCTCGAGTGGTCGCCTTGCACTTCGAGCAGGCGCGCGTCCTCGCCGCTGGCCTGGGCAGCAGCGACGTAGGTCACGCTTTGTGTGAGCGGGACCCGGTCGTCGGCGCGAGCGTGGATGCAGCGCACGATGGCTGGAATCGGCACCTGCGTTAGCGGGTCGGCGACCGCGTAGCGCTCGGGGTGCTCCTCGGGATTGCCGCCGATGAAGTCGACTGATGCGCCGTTGCCGATGTTCTCGCGCGCTGCGGCGGCGCGGTCGAGGACTCCAGCGAGGCTGATCACGCCAGCGAGCTCAACGACGGGCCGGGCACCAGGCGCTCCAGCGGGCAGCTTGCTGCGGCCGGCGGCCCAGGCGGCAAGGTGTCCGCCGGCACTGTGGCCGATCGCGACCACCCGATCGGCCGCGACGTCCTCGATGGTGGCGAGGTGGTCGATCGGCCGCGACGTCCTCGATGGTGGCTGGATAGCCGCCACCGAGCTCGAGGCGACGGTATTCGATGTTCCACGCAACCCAGCCGCGCTCGGCGAGGTCGGCCGCTACCCCGTCGAGGTTGTCGGCGCCGTACTTAGGCCCCCACCAGCCCCCGTGAAGAAGCACCACCGTGCCGCGACGGCGCTCACCCGTCGGCAGGAGGAGCTCGGCGAACTGCGAGGGATCGGCGCCATAGCTGTGGCGTACCGCGCTGATTCGGGGGATCGATGGGCACCTTGGTGTGGGTAGGGATGGCGCTGAACGGCATCGGGGGCGGCCGGTCGAGCGCCTCGTCGAGGATGGCGAATACCCGAAGCCGTCAGCAGGCCCGATTTGGGCATGCTGACGGCGGTCGCGTTCGGATTCGCGGAACTTACGGGGTGAGGCGAAACGGTGGGTAGCGGTCGGTGACCAGCACGTGGGCGTAGGCGACCACCCGGGTGGTCCAGCGGCCGACGCCGACGAGGAAGTCGAACATCGGGCGCGGGAATCGACCGGTGAAGAGGATCGCGAACCAGGCGGCGATCACGACGAAGAGCGCCGCTATATAGAGGAAGAAGAGGGCTACGTAGTGGGGGATGGCGAGCAGCCACTTGACGAGGGGGAGCCAGCGGTTGAGGTCGTCGCGGGCGTCGGGGTAGGGAAAGTCGAGATGCACCGCCTGATGCTCGTCGGTCGAGGGATAGCGGTCTTCCATCAGCGCCAGATAGACCCCGACCCGGGCGGAGAACCGCATCAGCTCGAGGTTCCAGTCAAACCACCAGCGCGGGTACTTCTGGCGGAACACGATCAGTAGCAGCGTGGGCAGCACGACGAGGCCGGCAGCACCGATGGCTCCCGCGGCCCTCCCGCCACCGTAGGCGTAGCCGCCGCCCTCGATCAGGGCGAGAACGATCGCGATCGGAATGATCGCGAACAGGCGAAAGAAAGTGCTCACCCGGCTGAGCGGGCGGTCAGGGTAGTCAACTGAGTACTGGACGGGGTACGGCGCTTCGGGGTTCATGCGGCTTCCTCTCTGTCGGGTGTACGGCGTACACTGATTTGCCGACTATAGGGTGTACGCCGTACACTGTCAAGGCAATGGCGAAACAGAAGATCGCGACCCGGAAACCACTCAGCAGGGCTGTTGTGCTCGATGCCGCTGTCGCGCTCGCCGACAGGGCGGGGCTCGAAGCGTTCAGCATGCGTGGGCTCGCACAGGAGCTCGGCGTGGTGCCGATGGCGCTCTACAAGCACGTCGCCAACAAGGACGAGCTGCTCGACGGTATGGTCGACACCGTCTTCGGCGAGATCGAGTTGCCCGCCGCCGAGCTCGACTGGAGGTCGGCAATGCGGAACCGCGCGATCTCCACCCGCGAGGCGCTCAAGCGTCACAGCTGGGCGATCGGGATCATGGAGTTGCGGCACCCGGGACCCGCGAACCTGCGCAGCCACAACGCGGTGATGGGCTGCCTGCGCGAGGCTGGCTTCCCATTTGAGATGGCAATCCACGCCTACTCGGTCCAGGACGCCTACATCTACGGCTTCGCCCTGCAGGAGAAGGATCTCGGGTTCCAGACGCCCGAAAGTGCCGGAGAAGCCGCGCAGAGGAGGGCCGAGACGGTCCGCAATCCCGAGGACTACCCCTATCTCCTCGAAGTTGTGGCGAGGCTGCCCGAAAGCGGTTACGACGCCGCCACCGAGTTCGCCTGGGGACTCGATCTGATTCTCGACGGCCTCGACAAGCTCCGGCGCGGCGCCTGATCGTCGCTCAGTCGCCGGCGCAGGCCGGTCAGCTCGGAGACGCGGAGCGCTCCCGTACAGCCGCCCTGCGAATACCGCGGCGTGGGATGCTTGGGTGGTGTTTGAGCGGTTCACCGAGCGGGCCAGGCACGTGGTCGTTTTCGCTCAGGAGGAGGCGCGATCGCTCAAGCACAACTACATCGGCACCGAGCACATCCTGCTCGGTTTGCTGCGCGAGGATGAAGGTCTCGCCGCCCGGGTCCTCGAGAGTTTTGACATCACTGTCGAGCGTGTCCGCGACGAGGTCGTCCGCATCGTCGGCTCCGGCGAGGAGGTGACCCCCGGCCAGATCCCCTTCACGCCGCGAGCGAAGAGCGTTCTTGAACTGGCGTTGCGCGAAGCACAGAACCTCGGTCGCAACTACATCGGTACCGAGCACATCCTGCTCGGCCTCGCCGGCGAGAACGGAGGCGTCGCGATTCGCATCCTGCTCGATTTGGACGCGGGCCCGGAGAAGCTCCGCAGCGAGGTCATCCGCATGATGCCATCCGGGCCGCGGGTATCGCATGACCCGCCCGCCCATGGCCTCCGCGCTCAGTCGCGTCCCCAGCGCCTCCGTCCACAGAGGTCGGGGCTCGATTGGGACGCAGCAAACCTGCTCTGGCGACCCGAGGGGCTGGAGCTGCGCATACCGCTCTACCTCAGCGAGGGTGCGATGGCGACGTTCGCCGCTGACGAGGTGTGGTCCAGCGAGCCGCTGGTCGGGTTGCGGCGAGAGATCTGGAACGGCTGGCTGGCGCTTGCCTCGACAACGCTTCTCGACGACATCGACCCGGAGCAACTACGTCGAGTCCTCGACCCGGCAGCCAAACGCGCCTTGGACGTGAGTGGACGGGAGCACGGTCGCGTCGAAGACTTCCTCCGCCGCCTACGCGATCAGCCGTGATCGAGCCTGACCACGGTGTCAGGTGCGCTCGTCGTCGACGGGTTCGGTGCTGGGCGCCTGGCGGTGGAGGGCTGCGCGCACCGCCAGGCCGGCCAGTAGCGCCCAGAAGGCCGCGCCGATACTGAGGAAGGTGACGCCGGAGGCGGCGATGACGAATGTGATCGCAGCAGCCTCGCGCCCGTGCTCGGCGCGCAATGCCCCGCCGAGCGATGCGGCGAGAGTGCCGAGCAGCGCGAGGCCGGCTACAGAGCCGACGACGTCCGCGGGCGCGACGCTGACGAACGTGGTGAGCGCGCTCGAGAACAGCGCGAGCGCGAGAAACGCCCAGCCGGCGCTCATCGCAGCGGTCCAGCGCTTGTCGCGGTCGGGTTCGGCGTGGGGTGCGGCCACCAGCGAGGCGCTGATCGCCGCCAGGTTGACCGCGTGCCCGCCAGCTAGGGCGCCGACGATCGTGCCGGCGCCGGTCACCGTCATCGACTCGCGCCAGGGGACGCGGTAGCCGTAGGTGGCGAGGATTGCAGTTCCCGGGATGTTCTGTCCGGCCATCGTGACGACGTACAGGGGCAGCGCCAGGCTCAGCAGGCCTGTCCAGGTGAACCGCGGGGCGGTCCAGCTGACATGAGGCAGCAGGCTCCCGTGGACGGCACCGTGATCTCCCGCGTCGATACCGATCACCAGAAGGGCGACCGCGAAAGCGGCGGGTACAGCCCACTTGGGAGCCAGACGAACCAGCGTCAGCCAGGTGAGCAGGATCGGGCCAACCTCCCACGGATGCGCGACGAAGCCCTTCACGGGCTTGAGGCACAGTTCGAGGACGACGCCGGCAAGCATCGCCTGCGCAATCGGCACCGGGACCGCGGCGATCAGGGCGCCGAGTCGAGGCCACAGGCCTGTGAGCATGATCAGCGCGCCGGTGATCAGGAAGGCTCCGATTGCCGTCGGCCAGCCGCCGTGCACCGCGCCGGTGCTTGCGAGCAGCGCAGCGCCAGGTGTCGACCAGGCGATCAGGATCGGGATCCGGTGGCGCCGCGTGAGCAACAGCGTGCAGAGACCCGCCATCGCGGCGACTGCGAGCAGCCCGGACGCCGCCTGCGAGGGGGAGGCGCCGACGCCGCGCAGCCCGGCGAGAACCACGGCGAACGCACCGGTGTAGCCGACGAGGGCCGCGACGATGCCCGCCAGGATCGAGTGGGCACTGGCATCGTGGCTTCGTTCCATAAACGAGACAGTAGCGGGGCTGTTCTGTAAACAGAACGATCTTGCTAGAGTCGACTTTGATGGAGGATCTGGCCGTCATCGTCGGCGAGCGCCTTCACGCGGCTCGGCAGGAACGTGGGTTGTCGATTGCGTCGCTCGCGGCGGCTGCCGGTATCGGCAAGGGGTCGCTGTCGGAGATCGAGCACGGTGCCCGCAACCCGACGCTCGGCACGCTTTACTCGCTTGCGGACGCGCTGGGGCTGCCGCTCGCCGCGCTGCTTGACGGTCGTGCTGGTGCGCGTATCGCCTCGCCGGGGATTGAGGCCCGCCTGCTCGATCTCAGCACCGACGTGGACTGGACCGTCGAGGTCTACCGGCTGAGCCTGGCGCCGGGCATGCAGCGTGTATCCGGCGGTCACGGTGATGGCGTCGTAGAGCACCTGCTCGTGACCGCTGGCAGGCTCCGGGTCGGACGTCTCGGCGAGGAGCACGACCTCGGCCCCGGCGAATCAGCCGCGTGGGACAGCGACGCGGCGCACACATACATGGCGCTCGGCGAGCGCCAAGTTGAATCGGTCCTGGTGATCCGCTCGCCGATCACCTCGGACAGCGCAGCCGAACCGGAGTCGAGGATCTGACGTCGATATCCCCTCCGCGCCGCGCTGGGCAGCGCTAGAAGATCGCTTCCGGCGGTACTCGGGCGTCTGCCATCACGACGCGCCCGGCACGGACCGGAACACCCTCCTCGAGCAGAAGCGCGTGCTGCTTCGCGCCCTTCGGCAACGTTCCGTCGGCGCGGACAACGCGCCACCATGGCACGGCCGCAACGGTTTGGGCGAGAACCCGTCCCGCCTGTCGCGGCGCCCCCGGCGATAGATCTCCGTAGGTCGTGACGTAGCCGGGTGGCACCCCCCCGACGCGCTCGAGGATCGTCTCAGTAGTGAGGGCCACGGGGCCCTAATCGCCCGAGAGATGCTTGGCCATGATCATCGCGCCACGAAGGGTTCCAGCCTTGCGGCGGTAGTGGTTGCGTCTGATGCCCTCGACTTCAAAGCCGGCCGACGCGTACAGGGCGATCGCGCGGACGTTGTCCGGCCACACCTCGAGCTCGACCTTATGCGCGGCGCAATCGCGGGCGTGTTGCAGGACAATTTCGAGCAGGGCTCGTCCGCCGCCCTGCCCGCGCCCGGCCGGCAGGATCGCCATTGCCAGGCAGAGAACACCGCTCGCGGTTTCCCTCACGTTCGCGTAGCCGACGATCCGGCCGTTGTCCTCCAGCACCCATGTCGCGTTCGGTGCTTGTGCTTCGATCTCATCGCTGAAGCGCTTGGTCCGAGCAGCGATGTCAACGGGCGGCTCGGGCCCGATTGTGCCCTCGGGGGCAATCGCAGCGATGATCGCTGCCAGCGATCGGGCATCCTCGAGCTTGGCGGGGTGAATTAGCACGACAGGCGCTCTCCGGCGATTAAGCTGGGACTCGCTGTCGCGGGCCGGACCGCCGGCGGGATCCTAATCACCATTTGCATGTCTGCCTCTCGACGTCATCGCCCCGGGACGAGAGACTCCCGAAGATGACACTGCGACCGCCGGCGATCGCAGCGATCCCCAAGCAGTACGACCCCAGCCCTCCGGTCTAACGGACGGCCAGCGGTGTGGTCCGCCGACCCTCAGCGGCGGCGTGCGCGTTTGGGAATCGGGCCCTCGAGCTTCCAGGCCGAGCCGGGACGGCCCGGAAGCAGGAGCACGATCACCAGTCCGGCGACGGTCAGCAGCAGCCCGAAGGCGAGGCCGACGCGCTCGCCGTACCCCTTGCGCTCCGAGACCCATGCGCCGATCGCGGCCGACAGCAGCCAGGCGAACAACAGGTACAGCGCCCGGGGTCCGATCAGAGCGAGAATCATCATCAGGATTCAGGCACCGAGGTACGCTCGCTGGACCTCGGGGTCGGTGCGTAGCTTGCCCGATTCGCCCTCGAGCACCACCCGTCCCGTCTCCATCACGTAGCCGCGATTGGACACGTCAAGGGCGTAATTCGCATTCTGCTCGACGAGCAGAATCGTCATCCCGGCACGGTTGATCTCGGCGATCGTCTCGTAGATCCGCTGTACGAGGATCGGCGCGATTCCCATCGACGGCTCGTCCAGCAGCAGCACCCGCGGGCTCGCCATCAATGCCCGACCCATGGCGAGCATCTGCTGCTCACCCCCGGACATCGTTCCGGCCTTCTGCTTCTCGCGCTCCTTCAGGCGAGGAAAGAGCTCGAACACGCGCTCCAGATCCTCCGCGACTGTCGCGTCGTGACGTCGCCGGTGGGCTCCGAGGTCGAGGTTCTCGCGCACCGTCATGCGCGGGAAGCAGTGACGCCCCTCGGGCGACAGGGCGATCCCCCGGTCGGGGATCTCGTGCGCCGGAACGCGGGTGATGTCCTCGCCGTCGATCACGATCGAGCCACCGCTGGCTGGCGTCAGGCCAGTGATTGCCCGCAGCGTCGTTGACTTGCCGGCCCCGTTTGAGCCGATCAGCGTCACGACTTCGCCCTCCTCAACCGTCAGCGACACGCCCTTCAGGGCCTCGATCGCGCCGTACTGGGCGTGGACGTCTTTGACCTCCAGCAGCGCCATCGCCGTGTCAGTCCTGCTTCCCCAGGTAGGCCTCAATGACCTTCGGGTCCGAGCGCACGACCGATGGCTCTCCCTCGGCGATCTTCTCCCCATGATCGAGCACGGTGATCCGCTCCGAGACGCTCATGACGACCTTCATGTCGTGCTCGATCAGCAGGATCGCCAGGCCACGGTCGGACCGCAGCTTCTGCATGAACTGGCGCAGCTCGTCGGATTCCTGCGGGTTCATCCCGGCCGTCGGCTCGTCGAGCAGTAGTAGCTTCGGGTCCGAGGCGAGGGCCCGGGCGATCTCCACTCGGCGCTGGTCGCCGTACGCGAGTTCGCCCGCGTAGCGGTCTGCCGAGGCCTTGGGCATGCCGACGTAATCGAGCAGATCTCGGGCGAGCGCTTCGGTCTCGCGCTCCTCCCGGCGCACGCGCGGAGGCATCAGGATCGAGCCGATCAAACCTGCGCGCATGCGCGCGTGGTGTCCGATCATCACGTTCTCGGTGGCTGTCATCGCGCCGAACAGCCGGATGTTCTGGAACGTGCGCGCCACGCCGAGCCCGGTGATCTGGTCGGGTCGACTGCGCGTGATGTCGCGCTCGCCGAGCACGATCCGCCCGGATGTCGGCTTGTAGAGGCCCGTCAGCATGTTGAAGAGCGTCGTCTTGCCGGCGCCGTTGGGGCCGATCACCGAAACGATCGAGCGCTCCGGAATGTCGATCGACACGCCGCCAACGGCGATCAGGCCGCCAAACCTCTTGACGACGTTCTCGACGCGCATGATCGCCGGCGCCACGGGCTCGGCGCTCGTCGTCATATCGCCACCCCGCCGGCGCTCGGCTGCTCGAGCTCAGGGTGTTCGGGTGCCACCTCGCCCGCCAGTTCGATCCGTCTGCGCCGCTCGGGGAACAGGCCCTGCGGGCGCAGAATCATCACGATCACCATCAGGAAGCCAAAGATCCCGATGCTGAGGTCGGTCAGGTCGAAGTTGAGCCCGAAGGTCTGCGGCAGGGTGTTGAGCACGTCCGGGATCAGGTAGTAGTTCATGTAGGAGAGCAGCAGCGCGCCCATCACCGCTCCCCAAACCGAGCCGAGCCCGCCGACGATCACCATCGCGAGCACGTACACGGAGAAGGAGAACTGGAACTGACCAGCGTTCACGGTCTGATCGAAGTCGCCGAGGAACACGCCGGAGATCCCGCCGAAGGCGGCGCCGATCGCGTAGGCCTTGAGCTTTGTCCTGACCAGGGGAATTCCCATCGAGACCGCGGCAACCTCGTCTTCACGTAGCGCGATCCAGGCGCGCCCTAGGCGAGAGTCGCGAATCCGGACCGCGATGAAAACGACGATCACCGCGATGATCAGGATCAGGAAGTACCAGGGGCGCACGCCGAGCAGGCCAAACGTCCCGAGGCCCGGGAAGTAGGGCAGATCGAGCGCTGAGATCCCGAGGTTGCCGGCCGTCAGGGTCTCGCCGCCGCCGAGGTGGATGTTCTGCCCGTTGACCGCGACGCTGCCGATGATCTCGCCGAAGGCGAGCGTGACGATTGCGATGTAGTCGCCGCGCAACCGCAGCGTGGGCAGGCCGATCAGGATCCCCGCGATCGAGGTGATGATCACCGCACAGACGAGGATCAGGACGAAGTTGAGGTGGATCCCGATCGCTCCCGAAACGGCCGAGCTCAGGACGTTGACGTGGGCGTCGAAAAAGAAGCCGGATCCGAACCACCCGACGCAGTAGGCGCCGAACGCGTAGAAGGCCACGTATCCGAGGTCGAGCAGGCCCGCGAAGCCGACAACGACGTTCAGCCCCAGCGCCATCACGACGAAGGCAAGCGAGACGGTCGTCGCGTTGATGAAGCTGCTCATCGACGAGAAGAGGAACGGCAGCACGACCATGAACGCGACGGCGAGGGGGGCGCCCAGGCGCGACCACTTGCCCCCCAGCCACCTCGGAGCGCGCGGAACCCGCGCGCGGAATCCGTCGCGCCACTCCTTGAGCTGTGCCTGGAGCTCACTCATCCCGCCTCACGCGTCTCCTCTCCGAGCAGCCCGCGCGGGCGCAGGATCATCACGAGGATCAGATAGCCGAAGACGACGGCCTCGGTCCACTCCGGGCCGATGCGGAAGTCCGACAGCTGCTGGACGCAGCCGATCAACAGGCCGCCGAGCACTGCGCCGCGAATGTTGCCGATGCCGCCCATCACGGCGGCGGTGAACGCGATCAGGCCCGCCTGGAAGCCCTGGAAGTACCAGATGTTCGTCTCGTACAACGCGTATACGAGGCCGGCTGCTCCGGCGAGCATCCCACCGAGCATGAAGGCAAGCGAGATCGTGTGATCCACGTTGATCCCCATCAGGCGCGCCGCCTCCGGGTCCTGGGCGGTGGCGCGCATCGCGCGACCGGCGGCTGTGCGGTTGACGAACCAGCTGAGCCCGATCACGAGCGGGACCATCACGCCGATCGCCAGGACGTCGGCGCGATGAACTGTCACGCCGGAGATGTTGAAGACCTTGCTGCCCTCGTGGATCAGGTCGGAGACCCCGGTCGCTTCGCCGCCATGCCAGAGCAGGCCGACGTTCTGAAGGACGAACGAGAACCCGATCGCCGTGATCAACGGCGCGAGCTTCGGCGCGCCTCGCAGCGGCCGGTAGGCCACGCGCTCGATCAGCACGTTGAGTGTGCCGCAGACGGCCATGCTGATGACCAGCGTCAGTGCCAGTCCGAGGACAAGGCCCAGCGGTCCGGTGCTGACGGTCAGACCGAAAGCGCCCCAGAGGGAAACCGACGTGAACGACCCCATCGTGAACACGTCGCCGTGGGCGAAGTTGATCAGCTCAATGATGCCGTAGACGAGCGTGTAGCCGATTGCGATGAGCGCCCAGATGGCGCCGTTGGAGAGTCCTTCCAGGAGGTTGAAACCGAGCAGCGAGAGATCGTGGTGAACGACCTCGTGCCCGTTGACGAAGCTCGTGTACCCGCTGGTGAGGTCGCTGATTCCGTAGTAGATCGGCAGCGCCGCGAGCGCCGCGATCAGACCCCACACCCCGATGTGCGCGCGCACGACGCGGAGCGGCCCCTCGGCCGCCGCTCGTATGGAGGGAGCGGGTGAAATCGCCGACAACTGGGCCGTTGTATCAGGGGTTGGGCGGGCGCCGTTCGGCGCCCGCCCTTCCCTGCATCGGTTTCCGGCTCAGGAGGCCGTCGGCTTGAGGTAGGACGTCGGCTTCAGCGTCTTGTAAAACACCGGCGTGCCACTCGCGTTGAACTTGTACAGCCCGTACGAGGTCAACGAGGTGTCGCCGGCGGCGTTGAAGGCGAAGTCGCCCAGCACCGTGTTGTAGGACTTGACGGCGTGCATCGCCGCGACCATCTTGGCCCGGAGGTTCCCGCCCGGCTTGACCTTTGCAAGCGCCTCGAGACCGACCTGTGCCGCCGCGTAACCGTAGATCGCGTAAGGATCGGGGTTGGCGACGTGATAGGCGGCCTTGTAGAGCTTCAGGAACTTCGAGCCACCCGGGTATGCCTTGAGGTTCAGGGTGGCGACGGTGCAGAGCATCTGCGACAGCATCCCCGCCGGCACGCCCTGCGCCCACGAGCTGGAGCAGACGCCGTCAGGCCCCAGAATCGTCGCCTTCGGCAGCGCGGCGTAAACGGCCTCGGACACCGCCGTTCCCGCCGTGGCGGTCGTTCCCGCGAACTCGAAGCAGGTCGCCCCCGAGGCCGCGATCGCCGACGCGACCGAGGTGTAGTTCGGTGAGGTCGTGTCGATCTGCTGCGACCACACGATGCTGACGCCGTAGCTCTTTGCCTCGACACCGATCGTCTTGGCAAGACCCGCGCCATAGGCTTGGCCGTCGTTGGCGATTGCCACCTTCTTGCAGCCCTGCTGCTTGAGTGCCAGCAGGTCCGCGGCGCCCTGAATCGTGTCGATCGGAACGATCCGGAAATAGGTCCGCTTGCCCGTCGGGTAGTACTTCTGCGGCTCGCCTGGAGCACTCACTCCGGGAATGTCAACGGTCAGTCCGACGTAGGTGTTCGCGGGGCTGTCCTGGGCGATCCCTGCCGTATTGAGGATCGGGATCGAGACCTCGCTCGCGCCCGAGTTGAACTCGCCGATGTAGTAGATCGCGTTCGGGTCCGAGGCCGCCTGCTTGGCGTCGGCCGCGGTCTGCGTCGGATCCCACTCGCCCGCGGCTGCCGTCGAGTCGTCGAGCTCGGTGTACTTGATCTTGAAGGGCCCGGCCTTGTTGCCGGCATCCTTCAGCGCCAGCTTGATCGAGTTGACGATCGGAATCGTTTGAGCCGACGATGCCCCCTGCATCGGCAGGCTCGAATAGAAGTCGACCGTCTTGCTTGACGCGAAATGGGCGAACTTCGCCGTCGATGTAGCGATGCTGCCTAGCGCAACGGCAGCGACAACTGCCATCGCGGCCGCGATCCTGACGATCGCGACAGAACTGATGCGACGCATAACTCTCCCTTGATTAAAGACAACATGGGCGCGGACACCCGCGCCTTACGGGCGCCACGTTACCCCGGCCACACCCGGCCGGGTTTGGCCCTTTGGATAACTTCAAGGCCGCCGGGCGCTCCCATCCTACGACCTCTGCCTCGCTCTGCGGCGCACCCAGCTGACCCGTGGACGGGCGGCGCTTCTACGCCTGGCGTCGCGACAGTCGGGGGCGAATCACTGCACGATCCGCTGCTTTCTCGGCGCCGTGAACAACGAGCCACGAGCGGCGCTCGGACGACGAAACCGCGGCCCAAACAGCGACGCTTGCCGGCGACCACTTATCTGACTAAGGTCAGGCAATGACCGACGACGCTGTCGCCCAGATCCGCCGCTTCAACCGGGTCGTGACCGAACGGGTCGGCGCCCTCAGCGATCGATACATGGGACGCGATCGGCCTTTGGGCGAGGCTCGCCTGCTGTGGCAGATCGGCCTGGAGGGCAGCACGGTGGCTCGGCTGCGAGCGCGCCTGGAGCTGGACTCGGGCTACGTCAGCCGACTGCTGCGTGCCCTGGAGGCCGATCGCCTCGTTGAGGTTGTCCGGGACAGCCAGGACGGGCGATCGCGCATCGCGCGGCTGACCGAGCGGGGGCGAAACGAGCGCGCGACGCTCGATGCCCGCTCCGACGAGCTCGCGCGCTCGTTGCTGAGCCGACTGAGCGCGTCCCAGCAGGATCGACTCGTCGCGGCGATGGGCGAGGTCGAGCGCCTGCTGACCGTCGGCATGGTGCAGATCATCGCGATCGACCCGGAGCACGAGGACGCGCTGTCCTGCCTTGACCGCTACACCGAGGAGCTCAACCACCGCTCGGACCGGACGTTTGACCCTGCGGTCGGCGCGACGGTGCGGCCCGACGACGTCCGCCCACCCGCCGGCGAGTTCTACGTCGCCTACCTCCACGGCGAACCGATCGGCTGTGGCGCGGTCAAGCACCATCCCGACGCGCCGGCCGAGATCAAGCGGATGTGGATCGCCCCCGGGCGCGCGGCCTTGGACTTGGACGGCGCCTGCTCGGGACGCTCGAATCCCGCGCGCGGCAGGCCGGCGCCGGCGTCGCGCGGATCGAAACCAACAGCGACCTCAGCGAAGCGCTCGCCCTGTACCTGTCCAGCGGGTGGACTCAGGTCGAGGCGTTCAACGACGAGCCGTACGCCGACCGCTGGCTGGAGAAGCAACTGGCCTGATCGGGTTCGTGCTCCTCGTGGTCTTCGTTCTGGTGAGCAGCGTCACCCTGCTGAGGCGTGGGCCCGCGGCACGCGAAACCGCCGGCGGATGAATCTGGAGTAGTCGCTGTCGCTGGTTCGCGCCCGGCGCCGTCCCGCAAGCAGCGATCGACGCGTCGTCGGAGCGCCTATTCGCCGGGCCTGACAATCCCCGCTCGCCGCGGCGAGGTCTATCTTTGGAACTGTGGCCGACGCTGAGGGCACCACTGGCGGGGCGCGCTTGCGGCTGCTTATTGCCGACGATGACCGGCTCACGCGCTCGGTCCTCGTCAACTCGCTGAGGTTCTCGTTCGAGATCGTCGGCGAGGCGGAGGATGCCGACGGCGCGATCTCCCTGGCTCGGCGGACTCGCCCCGACGCTGCCCTGGTCGACGTGAACATGCCCGAGGGCGGTGCGCGCCACGCCGTGCCGGGGATCATCGAAGCGGCGCCGGACACTGCAATCGTGATCCTCTCCACCGACGAATCGGACTCGATGGTGCGAGAGCTCCTGATTGCCGGCGCCGTTGCCTACATGCGCAAGGGGACCCCTCCGCAGGAGCTCGCAAAGGCCCTCCGCCGCGCTGTCAACGCCCGCGCCGGCGAGCGCCGCTAGGCCCCGCTCGAGCGGTCGATCGACCTGTCCGCCCGGGGATCGCTGATGTCCGCCGCCATTCCGCCTGCGCCGGTCTGCTCAGTGCGCATCGACCGGCAGGCTCGCCGGTCGCGGCCAGTTTTCCCCGCAAGCCACCGTGTAAATGCATAATGGCCGCGTGCGGCACTCGGTCACGATCCGTGACGTCGCGCGTCTTGCCAAGGTGCATCCGGGCACCGTCTCGCGGGCGCTCAACCCCGACACGCGCGCGCTCGTCAATGCGGCGACCGCTGAGCGCGTGGCTGACGCCGCTGCCCAGCTCGGATATCAGCCGAACCCGATCGCGCGCGGGCTGAAGACAAACCGGTCGTTCACAGTCGGCGTACTCGTGCCCGATATCACCAACCCGCTGTTCCCGCCGATCCTGCGCGGGATCGAGGATCGCCTCAGCCGGTCGGGCTACACGACGCTGATCGTCAACACCGACAACGACTCAGAGCGCGAGCGCGCGGCGCTCGAGACGATGCGCGCCCGCCACGTCGACGGCTTCATCACGGCGACGGCACGGCTCGAGGAGCGAGTCCTCTCGGGCTTCGCGCTGTCGGGCACGCCGATCGTCCTCGTCAACCGCGGCCTCGAGGATGGCTCGCTGCCGATGGTCGGCGTCGATGACCGCGCCGGCACGCTGCTCGCCGTCGAACACGTCAGCTCGCTCGGGCACCGCCAGATCGGGCACGTCGCGGGGCCGCAGGACACCTCGACCGGGCACCAGCGCTACCTCGGATTCCTCGATGCGGTTGCGAGCTGCGGGCTCGACGTCGAGGCCTGCCCGGTGAGCTTCGCGAGCGCATTCACCGAGGCTGGGGGCGCGCGCGCCTGCGCCGAGCTGTTCGCGGACGGACGCGAGCTGACGGCGATCGTCGCCGCCAACGACCTGCTGGCGCTCGGCTGCTACGACGTGCTCGCCCAGCGCGGTATGCGCTGCCCCGAAGACCTTTCCGTCGTCGGCTTCAACGACATCCCGTTCATCGATCGGCTGCGCCCGCCGTTGACCTCGGTGCGCGTGCCCCAGCGCGACATCGGCGCCGCTGCGGGCGACCTGCTGCTCGAATGCCTTGCGGACCCCGCCGCTGGGCGCCAGATCTGGCTCGAGCCGACGCTTGTCGTCCGCGGCTCGACCGCAGCGCCGCGCGATCCACGGCGTGGCAGCGGGACTGAGCGACTCCCCGCCTGAGCCCGACGGTTCCCGGTTGACAGGGTAAATGGGCCGCGATATAGTCGCACCGCAAACGTTTGCAACAAACGTTTGCAAACGGCTGTCGAAGTGGCTCGCGAGGCCGATCGCCCGCAGCCACGGTGAGGGGAGAGAACGAGTGAGGATAAGGTCCGTTGCATCGGCTGCAGTTCTGTTGGTCACGCTGGGCCTGGTCGCCATTGGGGGCGGCAGCACAGCGGGCGCATCGTCGAGTCCGGTCACGATCGGCATTTCACTGTCGCTCTCGGGCGACTTCTCGGCTGACGGTCAGGCCTACGACCAGGGCTACAAGCTCTGGGCCGCCGACCAGAACAAGAAGGGCGGCCTGCTCGGCCACCCGATCAAGCTTCAGATCCTCTCCGACGCCAGCTCGCCGACCCAGGTCGTCACGAACTACAACACGCTGATCGGCTCCGACAAGGACCAGCTCGTCTTCGGCCCGTTCAGCTCGCTGCTGACGACGCCGAGCTCGAAGGTCGTCGCGCGCTACGGCTACGCCTTCGTCGAGGGTGCCGGCGGCGCGCCGTCAGTCTTCGGCCAGGGGCTCAACAACGTCTTTGACGTCAGCGTCCCTGTCGCGACGAACCTCTACGCGTTCGCGAAGTACATCGCTTCGCTGCCCAAGAGCGAGCGCCCGAAGACTGCCGCCTACCCGACAGTTGACGATCCGTTTACGCAGCCGCAGCTGCCGCCGGCCGAGAAGATCCTCGCCGCCGCCGGCGTAAAGACCGTCTATTCGAAGACGATCCCCGAGGAGGAGGTCGACTACACAGCGACCGCCAACGCGGTTGCGGCGCTGAAGCCCGACATCGTGGTCCTCGGCGCGACCGACGTTCCGACGGTCTCGGCCTTCGTCCACGCGTTCATCCAGCAGCACTTCAGCCCGAAGGCGTTCATCGCGACTGCCGGCCCCGACCAGGGCGCATCGTTCATCAAGGCGGTCGGCACCGGCAACGAGAACGGAATCATGGTGCCGAACGGCTGGTACGGCGACTCGCCGAAGGCTGACAGCCAGGCAATGGTCAAGGAGTACATCGCCAAGTACGGCGGTACCGCCTCCGAGGTCAACGCCGACATCGCCGAGGCCTACTCGGTCGGGCAGGTCGTGACCCAGGCCGTCCAGCACGTGGGCAGCTTCAACAACCAGAAGATCATCGCCTACCTGCACAGCGGCGTGACGCTCAACAGCGTCCAGGGCCCGGTCAAGTTCGACTCGAAGGGCGAGAACACGGCGCTCCAGGCAACGACGTTCCAATGGCAGAAGGGCGTCCTCAACCCGGTGATCCCAGTCGGATCCGCGGGGACGAAGCCGCCGACGTATCCCAAGCCGGCATGGAGTTCGTGACCCTCCGGGCATGCGACCTCCCCGGCGCAGGATCTCGGCGTGTCGTTTGACAGCCTGATCCAAGCCATTCTCGACGGAGTGCTGACCGGCGGCGTGTACGCGCTGATGGCCGCCGGTCTCAGCCTGATCTTCGGGGTGATGGACATCATCAACATCGCCCAGGGCGCGATGGTGATCCTCGGTGCATACCTCAGCTACGCGCTCTCGGTGCACCTCGGGATCGACCTGTTCCTCGGCCTGCTGATCACGGTGCCCGTGATGTTCGTACTCGGGATGTTCCTCGAGTGGGGCTTCATCCGCCGGCTGCGCGAGGGCGATCGAACGTCGATGTCGATCCTGATCACCTACGCCTTCGCGATCATCATCGAGGGCGTCCTGACAGTCCTCTTCGGCACCGACTACGACCAGCTGAGCGCGTCGTACCTCAACAGCTCAGTCCACATCCTCAACTTCTATCTCCCTGACATCTACCTCTTCGGCTTCGCCCTGGCGGTGGTTCTGCTGGGCGGCCTCTACGTGATGTTCTTCCGCACCAAGTTCGGCCGCGGGCTGCGCGCGTCGCTGCAGAACCGCACCGCGGCGGACCTCGTCGGCATCAACGTCAACCGCACGCGGATGCTCGCCACCGGAATCGGCGTCGGCGTCACCGCCGCCGGCGGGATGGTCTATGGCGCGACGAGCGCCTTCAACCCCGACAGCGGCTACGACCTGATCTCGCGCCTGCTGGCAATCGTGATCCTCGGCGGCATGGGCAGCATCGGCGGCGCGATGGCCTCTGCCGTGCTGCTGCTGATCGCGGCTGACATCGTCGCCACCGCCTGGGAGCCGACCTGGTCGATTCTCGTCTTCTACGCGGCGATCATCCTGGTGCTGTCGTTCCGCCCAATCGGGCTGTTCGGCGCCAGAGCGGTCCGCTCGCAATGAGCGCGACGGCCGGGACGGATCCCGCGGCCGCGCCCGGCACGGAGCAAGGGACAGTGCGCTCACGCTCGCGTCTGGCGGTCCGGCTCGTCGTCGTCGTCGCGCTCGCGATCGGGATCCTCTTCCCGCTCGCCGAGAACAGCGACCAGGGCACGATGTCGATCGCCTTCTTCGCGCTGATCTTCATGGCCTCGGTCACCGCTTGGAACATCTTCAGCGGCTACTCGGGCTACCTCGCGCTCGGTCACGCGGTCTTCTTTGGCACCGGCGCCTACACGATCGCCCTGACCGCGAACGACTGGCATGTGCCGGCCGGCTGGTCGATCATGTGGCTGCTGCCGCTCTGCGGACTCGCCGCCGGCGTGCTTGCGATACCGCTCGGCCTTGTCGCGCTGCGAACGCGCCGACACGTCTTCGTCGTCGTGACGATCGCGTTCTTCTTCATCTTCCAGACGCTGGCGACGAACCTCTCGTTCACCGGTGGTACCGGCGGCCTCCAGTTGCCGTTCCTCGACTGGAACTACGACGTCTACAACGAGCGCTTCTACTACGTCGCGCTGGTGCTCGTCGTGTTGACAGTGATCCTTTCGTGGGTCGTGCGCCGCTCGCGTTTCGGGCTCCAGCTGATGGCGATCCGCGACGACGAGGACCGCGCGCGCGGCATGGGTGTGCGCACGACGCGCGTCAAGCTCGCCGCGTTCGTCCTGTCGGCGATCCCGGTTGGCATCGCCGGGGGCATCTGGGCCTACTTCCTCGGCTCGATCTACCCGCAGTCGGCGTTCGATCCGCTGTTCGACATCGCGCTCGCGCTGATGGGCTTCATCGGCGGCATCGGCACGATCTCGGGTCCACTGCTCGGCGCGCTCGTGCTCGAGTCGCTGCAGCAGAAGCTGACCCAGACCTTCTCGACCGACGGCCTCTACCTGATCATCTACGGGGCACTGTTCCTCGCCGTGCTGCTGCTGCTCCCGCGCGGGATCGTCCCGAGCGTCGCCGAGCGCGTGCGCTCCTGGCGCGCGCGGCGCCCCGGTCCGAGCGCGAGCGCAGAGCCCGCTGCCGGCACCGGCGTCGCCGGGGTGGCACCGCAGTGAGCGCCGCCGCGATGATCGAGGTACAGGGAATCTCGAAGTCCTACGGCGGCGTCCAAGCGCTGTCGCTCTGCGACCTCAGCGTGCCTGAGGGCTCGATCAGCGGCCTGATCGGGCCGAACGGATCGGGAAAGACGACGCTGTTCAACGTGATCACCGGCTACGAGCGCGCGCGCGAAGGCGAGGTCCGCTTCAACGGCAACGCGATCACCGGCTCGGCGCCGGACCGCGTCTTCGACCTCGGGATCGGACGGACGTTTCAGCTGACGCGGGTCTTCGGGCGCCTCAGCGTGCTTGAGAACGTCCTCGTCGCGACGCAGCGCTCCGAGGGCTGGGTTCGCGGCCTGCTGCGGCTCGCCGGCTCTGCCTCGGAGCGCCGGCGGGCGATGGAGATGCTCGACTTCGTCGGCCTCGCACGGCTTGCCTCGGACCTCGCGGGAACACTCTCCTTCGGCCAGCGCAAGCTGCTCGAGCTCGCCTCGCTGCTCGTCGCCGACCCGGCGGTGTTGCTGCTCGACGAGCCCGCCGGCGGCGTCAACCCGACGCTGATCAACCAGCTCGCGGAGCGGATCCGCGAGCTCAACAAGGCCGGCAAGACGTTCCTCGTCGTCGAGCACAACATGGAGTTCGTGATGACGCTCTGTGACCGCGTCACCGTCCTCAGCCAGGGCGCGACGCTCGCCTCTGGCACGCCCGAGGAGATCCGCGCAAACCCCGCCGTGCTCGACGCCTACCTCGGTGGCGACGTCGCCGAGGAGGCAGCCGCGCAGGACGCCAGGGCGAAGCGCTCGCAGATCAGCGTCGGCGCCGCGGCCGCCGCCCCGCAGCCGACGGCACCCGCGCCGATCCTGCGGGTCAAGGGCGTCAGCGCGGGCTACGGCGGCGGCGACATCCTCAAGGACGTGACGATCGACGTCGCCGAGGGCGGGATCACCTGCATCGTCGGCCCCAACGGCGCCGGCAAGTCGACGCTGCTGGCGACGATCACCGGCCTGCTGCGTACGCGAACCGGCACGATCGAGTTTCGCGGTGAGCAGATCAACGGCCTCGCCCCGGGGCAGATCCTCGGCAGGGGCGTCTCGCTGGTGCCCCAGATCCACAGCCTGTTCCCGGCGATGACGGTCCGCGAAAACGTCGAGATGGGCGCCTTCTCGATCAACGACAAGGCGCTCGTCGCCAGGCGCCTCGCGGCCGTCCAGGAGCTCTTCCCGATCGTCGTCGAGCGCGCCCACGAGAAGGCCGCGAGCCTCTCTGGCGGCCAGCAGCGGCTCGTCGAGTTCGCCCGCTGCCTGATGCTCGACCCGTCGCTGATCATCCTCGACGAGCCCTCGATGGGCCTCGACCCGACGACTCGCGGGATCGTCTTCGACACCGTCGCGCACATGAACACGACCGGCCGCACGATCCTCCTCGTCGAGCAGAACGCCCGCGCCGGGCTGCGGCTCAGCTCGCACGGGGTCGTGCTCGAGAACGGCACCGTGCGACTGACCGGATCGGGGCACGAGGTGCTCGAGCACCCCGAGATCGGGGCGCTCTACCTCGGCGGCGCGATCGAGCCGGTGCTGTAGCTGTTCCGGGGGGCGCATGCGCCCCCCGGCGGATCGGCGCATGCGCCGATCCGGCCCTCGCCGTACCCCGTTCGGGGCACAGGCATGCGGCGAGGCCTACTACTCGGACGGGGTGCGGGGCGTCGCCTCCTTGGCGTCGACGTGCAGCTCGGTGTTCAGCTGGGACTGCGGGTCGCGCTCGAGTGACAGCGCGCCGCCGGTCGTGTAGTAGGGCTTGCCGGCGATCACGAGGTCCTCGGCCGGGAAGCGGGTGATCACCTCGCAGCCGTCCTTGGTCACGACGAGCTGCTCCTCGATCCGCGCCGCCGACCAGCCGTCGGTTGCGGGCCAGAACGTCTCGAGCGCGAAGACCATTCCCTCCTGGATCACCTCGGGATGCTCGAGCGAGACGAGCCGGCTGAAGATCGGCTTCTCCCAGATCGTCAGCCCGACGCCGTGGCCAAACTGGAGCGCGAACGCCGCCTCCTCGTCGGGGAATCCGAACTCCTGCGCCTTCGGCCAGAGCGCCGCGACCTCGCCCGTCGTGGTGCCGGGGCGGATCATCGCGATCGCCGCGTCGAGGTAGTAGCGGCAGCGCTTGTAGGCGTCGATCAGCGGCCGCGACGCGCTCGCCACCGCGAAGGTGCGGTAGTAGCAGGTGCGGTAGCCCATGTAGCTGTGGAGGATGTCGAAGTAGGCGGGGTCCCCGGGGCGCAGGGCGCGGTCGGTGAAGACGTGTGGGTGTGGGCTGCAGCGCTCGCCGGAGATCGCGTTGACGCCCTCGACGAACTCCGAGCCCTGCTCGTAGAGCGAGCGGTTGACGAGCGCGACGCAGTCGTTCTCGCGGAAGCCCGGACGGATCGCGCGGTAGAGCTCCTCGTAGGCGGCGTCGACCATCATGCAGGCGGTGTTCAGCAGCGTGATCTCGTCGCGCGTCTTGATCATCCGCGCACGCTGGAGCATCTGCTGGCCGTCGACGAGCGTGATCCCCTCGGCCTGGAGGGCGAACAGCACCGCAGGCTCGATCGCGTCGATCCCGAGCGGCTCGCCGAGCAGGCCGCGCTGCTCGAGCTCGACGCGGATCTTGCGCGCGACATCCTCGGCGCGCCCTGACTCGGGCGACATCGCGCCGCGCATCGTCGAGATGCCGGCGCGCGAGCGCTTCTCACCGTCGAGCCACGGGTTGTAGAGCTGGTGATGGCGCGCCGCCGAGCCGAAGTCCCACATGATCGGCTCGTCGTTCTGGGGCAGCAGGCAGAAGCGGTTGAGCTTGTCGGCCGCCCAGGTGCCGATGTGCGTCGCGGTGATGTAGCGGATGTTCGCCATGTCGAAGCAGAGCAGCCCACCCAGCTCCGATGCGGCGAGCTCAGCTTTGATCCGCGCCAGGCGCTCCTCGCGCAAGCGGTCGAAGCGCACGCGCTCCTCCCAGTCGACACCCATGACGCCATAGCTGTGAAGGCCCATCGAGCTCCCCGTTCCATCGCGGTTGCAAACGTTTGCAGCATCATACCGGCCAGATGCTCGATTGCTTGACCGGGTGTACCCCGTGTACTATCGTATGCAATCGTTTGCAAAACAGTTTTGGAGGATCCTCGATGACGGGTGAATCGCTTCGGCTCGGCTGGATCGGTGTGGGTCGGATGGGCCAAGCGCTCGCGGGGCGCCTGCTCGACGCAGGTCAGGACCTCGCGATCTACAACCGCACGCGCTCGAAGTGCGAGGCGCTCGAGCAGCGCGGCGCGAAGGTCGTCGACAGTCCGGCGGAGCTTGCCGATCGCGATCTCGTCTTCACGATGGTCGCTGCCGACGAAGACTTCAAGGCGGTGGTGCTCGGCCCGGACGGCCTGCTCGCCGACCCCGACATCGCCCCGCGCCTGCTTGTCGACTCGACGACTGTCTCGGCCGCCGCGGCAGAGGTCGTGCGGGCCGCCGCCGAGCAGCGCGGCGTTGCAGTCATCGCCGCCCCGGTCAGCGGCAACCCGAAGGTCGCGGCCGCGGGGCGCCTGACGATCGTCGCGTCGGGGCCTGCCGACGCCTTCGAGCAGGCGCGCCCGACGATCGAGCTGCTCTGCTCCCGCGTCACATACGTCGGCGAGGGCGAGCGCGCGCGCCTGGTCAAGATCTGCCACAACCTGATGCTCGGTGTCGTCGCGGAGACGCTCGCCGAGATCACGCTGCTGGCGGAGAAGGGCGGCGTCGCGCGGGCTGACTTCCTCGCGTTCCTCAACGACAGCGTGATGGGCTCCACCTTCACGCGCTACAAGACCCCGGCCTACGTCAACCTCGATTTCAGGCCGAGCTTCACGCTCGCGCTACTGCTGAAGGACTTCAAGCTCGGCCGCTCGGCCGCCGACGAGCTCGGCGGTCTACCGATGCCGGTGGTCGAATCGGCCCAGGAGGTGGTTGCTGCGGTCGTCGACAGCGGCAAGTACGACGACGTCGACTTCGCCGTCCTGCTCGAGGTCCTCGCGCACGCCGCCGGCATCGAGCTAGTCTCCGAAGACGTGACGGTTGACGACGGTCTCAAGACCCTGGCGCCGGCGCCCTGATGGCGAGCTCGGAGACCCAGGCCCGCGAGGGCGCCGAGCAGAGCACTCGCTACCTCGACGCCTACTCGCGGATGCTCCTGATCCGCGCCTTCGAGACGGCGATCCACCGCCTCTTCCTGCGCGGCGAGGTTCACGGCACGACCCACCTCTACGCCGGCCAGGAGGCATCGGCGGTCGGCGTCTGCATGGCGCTCGAGCCCGATGACTATGTCGCCGGGACCTACCGCGGCCACGGTCACGCCCTCGCCAAGGGCACCACGCCCGAGGCCCTCGCCGCCGAGATGCTCGGTCGCGCGAGCGGTGTCTGCGGCGGGCGGGCCGGCTCGATGAACGTGATCGACCTCGAGCACGGCCTCGTCGGCTGCTTTGGCATCGTCGGCGGCTCGATCGGCGCGGCGCTCGGCGCGGCGCTGTCGGCAAAGCGCCAGGGCCGCGTTGCTGTCGCCTTCTTCGGCGACGGCGCGACGAACCAGGGCTACTTCCACGAGTGCCTCAACATGGCGGCGGTGCAGGCGCTGCCGGCAGTCTTCGTCTGCGAGAACAACCTCTACGGCGAGTTCACGCCGATGGCGGCAGTGACCGCGGGCGGCGACATTCCGGGGCGTGCGCGCGCGTTTGGGATGCCCTCCGTATCGGTTGACGGCAACGACGTCTGGGCCGTCGAGGCTGCAGCCCGCGAAGCTGTCGAGCGCGCCCGCTCGGGCGGCGGGCCGACCCTGATCGAGACCCGTACCTACCGCCACTACGGCCATTCGAAGTCAGACCCTGGCGCCTACCGCACGCCGGGCGAGCTCGAGTCATGGCTCGAGCGCGATCCCTTGCGCCTGACGCGCGAGCGCCTGCTCGGCGAAGGCGTCGGCGAGGAGCAGCTGGCGGGTCTCGAGTCGGCGGTCGAGCAGCAGATGGCGGCCGCCGTCGAGGCGGCGCTTGCGGCGCCCTACCCCGACCCCGGCGTCGAGCACGCGAGCGAGTTCCGCTGATGGCCGAGCTCGAGTTCCGCGTCGCGATCCGCGATGCGCTTGCGGAGGAGCTCGAGCGCGACCCGACGGTCGTGTTCTTCGGCGAGGACATCGCCGCCGCCGGCGGTGTCTTCAAGGCGACGCCAGACCTCTACGAGCGCTTCGGGCCCGAGCGCGTCTTCGACACGCCGATCTCCGAGCTGGCGCTCGCCGGCGCCGCGTTCGGCGCCGCCGTCACCGGGCTGCGCCCCGTCTTCGAGGTCATGTTCGGCGATTTCATGGGCCTGGCGATGGACAGCCTCGTCAATCAGGCGGCGAAGTTCTGGTACATCTCGAACGAGCAGGGCAGCGTGCCGCTAGTCGTGCGCTCGGCGGTCGGCGGCGGCGGGCGCTTCGGCGCGATCCACTCGCAGATCCACGGCACCTGGTTCCAGGGCGTACCGGGCCTGAAGATCGTCTGCCCCTCGACGCCGGCCGAGGCGAAGGGGCTGCTGAAGGCGGCGATCCGCGATGACAACCCGGTGATCTTCCTCGAGCACAAGCGGCTCTACTCGGTCAAGGGCCCGGCGCCGCAGGACGGCGAGGTCCTACCACTCGGTCAGGCGCGGATCGCCCGGCCCGGCGATGACCTGACGATCGTCGCGCTCGGCAAGAACGTCTCGGACGCGCTGAGTGCTGCCGAGGAGCTCGCGGCCGACGGCCTCAGCGCCGAGGTGATCGACCTGCGCTGCCTGCGCCCGCTCGACATCGAGACGGTGCTGGAGTCGCTGTCGCGGACCCAGCGACTGCTGGCGGTCGAGGAGGGGCCGCGGACCGGCGGCTGGGCGACAGGCCTGCTCGGAGCGATAACCGAGCGCGGCCTGCACGACCTCGACGACGCTTGGATAATCGCGACGGCGGAGACGCCGGTCCCCTACAGCCCGACGCTCGAGGACGCGTTCATGCCCGACTCCGCGGCGATCGTCGCCGAGGTGCGCGAGCGCCTCGGCGTTCCGGTCGGCTAGCGGGCCGCGCCGCCGCTCTGCGCCTCGGGGCAACCCTTGAGCAGCAGCTCGGCGGTCAGCTCGAAGCAGTTCTCGAGCGTGCTCTGAAGCGCCACCGCGTCGGCGACGCGGCCTTCGCTCGACGCTTCCTGAACGGTTGCGCAGATCTCCTGCAGCCGCTTGGCGCCGATGGTGCGGGCGCTGCCCTTCAGTGCGTGCGCCAGACGCTGCATCGTTTCGCTGTCTCCGCTTGCCTCGGCCGCCGCGAGCTGTGCGGCGCGCGCCCGTGACTCCTCGATGAAGACGCCGATCAGGTAGCCGCGCGACTCGCTGTTGTGGCGGAAGACGTCTGTCAGCAGCGAGTTCTCGAGCAGCGGCGCAACCGGCTCGGCGCCGCTGCCGTCGGCCTTCGGTTCCTCGTCGAACGCCGGGATCCGTCGCGCCAGCGCGGCGTCGAGCGTGATCTGGTCGAGCGGCTTGGCGACGTAGTCGTCCATCCCGCTGACGAAGCATTGCTCGCGGTCTGCCTCACGCGCGCTCGCAGTCATCGCGATGATCGGCGTGTGGTCCCTGTCGGCCTCCCGCTCGCGGATCGCGCCCGTCGCCTCGAAGCCGTTGAGCTCCGGCATCTGGCAGTCCATGAAGACGGCGTCGAAGGTGTCGGGCTCGTAGAGATCGAGCGCCTCGCGACCGTTGCTGGCGACGTCGACGGTGAAGCCGCGCGCCTGGAGCTGGCGCGTCAGGACGAGCTGGCTGACGGGGTCATCGTCGGCGATCAGGATTCGCAGCCCGGCCGGGCGGGAGCCGTTGCGGGCCGGCGCCGTGCGCCGCGGCGTGCCATCGGCCCCGACCGGGGTCGGTGTCGGAACGGGGAGGTGCGCCGGGCGCACCCGGTCCGGCGCATAGGGGATCGCGCCGTCGATCCCGACGGGTGTCGTGAACCAGAAGCAGGTCGCACCGTCGCCCGCGGCCTCGACGCCGATCTCGCCGCCCATCAGTTCGATCAGCTGGCGGCAGACGACAAGCCCGACCCCGGTCCTGCGGTCCTCCGGGGCGTCCTCGGCCGCGGCGCTGGAGTAGAGGTCGAACAGCGACTCGAGTGAGTCACCCTTGAAGCTGCCGGTCCGCTCGGTCACGTCGAAGCGCAGCATCGTCCGCTTCGCGCTGTGCGCCGTCGCTGACACCTTGACTGCCAGCTCGCCGCTGCTCGAATGGCGCAGCGCGCTGGCGACGATCTTCGTCAGGACGTGGCGGATCCGGTTGCCGTCGCCCGACACTGCGCCGGGGACCTCATCGGTGAACTCGGTCTCGATCGAGACCGGCCCGGCGTGCGTCTCCGCTGACAGCGCGAGCGCAAGGCCTTCGACGACGTGGCGGATCTCAAACGCGCCGACGTCGAGCTCGAGCGTCCCGGCTTCGAGCATCGAGAAGTCGAGCACATCGTTGATGACGACCATCAGCGTCGTCGCCGAGGCCATCGTCGCGCCCGCATACTCGCGCTGCTCGTTGCTCAGCGGCGTTCCGAGCAAAAGCTCGGTGGTACCGACGATTCCGTTCAGCGGCGTGCGAATCTCGTGCCCCATCTGGGTCATCAGCTCGGCCCGCGCGCGTAGCTTCTCAGCAAGGAACTCGTGGGCCCGCGCCAGGGCGTCCGCGGCCGCTGTCGTCTCGCCAAGCTGCTTGGCGACGATCTCACGCGTCATGTCTGTTACGGGAACCATTTGTTCGCTTCTGACACCGTCCCTTTGCCGTTTCCGACCGCGCGGAAACTGGCAGCTGACCTGCTGGCCGTCACCTTGGGTTATCGACTCAAGCGAGAATGCGCTTGAGTTGTGAAAAACCCCCGTTCTGGGCTGCTTCAGGGCCCGCTACCGAGCACGACGCTCGCTGCCAGCGCGGTGGCGATCGCCAGCGGTGCGAGCACGACTCCGATCAGTGAGTAGCGCCGGATCGAAGGCTTCGCCGCGACCGATCGCGCGGCGCGAAACCACAGCAGCGCCGACAGCGATCCTGTCACGGCGAGGTTGGGGCCGAGATTGAGCCCGATCAGCAGCGCTGCCGGGTAGGCCGGCCGGTGAGCCGACAGCAGCACCGCCGCCGGGAGGTTGTTGACGGCAACGGCGGTCAGCGCCCCAACTCCCGCGGTGCCCCAGCGGCCGGCGCTCGCAAGCAGCTGCGACGGGCCGTCCCAGGAACGCGCGAGAACGCCGAGGGCCACCGCGGCAACGAACAGCGCGGCGAGCGTGAACGGACCGACAGCGCGCACCGCGCCTCGCCATTGCAGCCGGCCGCGTGCGATCTGCAGCGCGACGGCGGCTAGCCCGACGCCGAGGACCGCCAGCGCCGGGTTGCCGAGCACAACAGTCAGCGCCGCGGCGATCGCGGCCGCGCCGGCCCCGACAAGCGGCGGCTTGTGCGCCGCCGCCGCCGCGGTCTGGCTCGAGCGCCGACGCAGCCGGGAGCGGAAGATCGCCACCAGGCCGAAAGCCGTAACGACGGTGGCAGTCAGCGCCGGCACGATCATGTGTCCGGCGAACGCCGAGCCGCCGCCCAGCGGATCGTGGGCGCTGACGAGCAGGTTCGTCAGGTTCGAGCCGGGCAGATAGAGCGATGACGCGTTGGCCATGAACACGGCGCTGTAGAGGAATGGCGTTTCGTCAGCGCCGCGTGCTCGTGCCGCGTGCACGAGGATCGGCGTCAGGAAGACGACCGCCGTATCGAGATTCAGCGTCGCCGTAACCACCACGTCGAGCGCAATGCAGGTCGCGAGCAGCGCCAGCGGCGACCGCGACCATCCCTCCAGGCGACGTCCGACCGACTCGAAGAGCCCGTCGGCGTCGGCCGCTTTCCCGACCAGCAGCAGGCCGCTGACCAGCACGAACGCCGGCCAGGCCTGCCGTGCAGCGTCAAGGATGTGGCTGGTCAAGTCTGGGCCGGCCGCGGCCCCGCCACTCGGCGACGCCATCAGCTCGGCGCCAGTCTAGCGGCGCGGCGAGCGTCCCGATCGCGCCGGCAGCCGGTAATGTCATGCACGACCGCAAGCGGCGAAACCGAAAGCCAATGGCGCCCGTCAAGCTCCACCGCTGCTCTTGGACCTTCCTGCACACCGACCTGGATGCGTGCTGGAAGGTCGAGCGCGCCCTCAGGGAGCAGGGCATCGATTACGAGGTCGTCAAGCACGGTTATGGCAAGGGAGCGCGGCCCGAGGTCGAGCGCCTCAGCGGGCAGCGGCTGCTGCCAGTCCTCGAGCTCGGGGATGGGACGGTCTACCGCGAGGAGTCCGACGCGATGGCCGCGCGCGTGCGAGCCGGTGGGCTCGCCGGCACGCCCGGCTGAGATGGCGATCTCAACGCCGGCCACCGTGCGGGCGACACGCTTGCGATAATCGCTTACGCGCCCGGGGGCGTAGCTCAGTTGGTTAGAGCGCCGGCCTGTCACGTCGGAGGTCGCGGGTTCGAGTCCCGTCGCTCCCGTAG
>Ga0181525_10000262_pt1 | contig 47242 bp, 46 predicted proteins | sample PEATcosm2014_Bin_48_FD_121100 | JGI IMG/M metagenome (GOLD analysis project Ga0181525, IMG submission 121100) | Peatland microbial communities from MTU Mesocosm Facility, Houghton, MI, USA - PEATcosm2014_Bin06_10_metaG | ecosystem: Environmental > Terrestrial > Soil > Wetlands > Peat | place... | reverse complement strand
GCGCGGCTCGCCCAGGCCTCGGAACGCATCAACGCCGCCGCGCGCGATGCCGAAACCTACAATCTCGAGCGCAAGCCGCTGGTTTTCAGTGTTTTCGGCGTGCTTGCCGACGCCACCCGCGGTTGATACCTACCCCCAATGTCCGCAAAACAAGATTTGTCCGGCAAGCCCTATTACATCACCACGGCGATTGCTTATCCGAACGGTGTGCCGCATATCGGCCACGCCTATGAGGCCATCGCCACCGACGCGATCGCGCGCTTTCAACGGCTCGACGGTCGTGACGTGTTCTTCCTCACCGGCACCGACGAGCACGGTATCAAGATGCTGCAGACGGCGGCCAAGGAAGACCTGACGCCGAAACAGCTGGTGGAGCGCAACGTGCCGCGCTTTCAGGCCATGGTGCAAAAATTCGATATTTCGAACGACGATTTCATCCGCACCACCGAGCCGCGTCATTTCCGTTCCTCCGAAGCGATCTGGCAGCGCATGGAGAAGAACGGCGACATCTATCTCGACAAATATTCCGGTTGGTACTCGGTGCGCGACGAGGCCTATTACGACGAAAGCGAGACGCGGCTCGACGACAAGGGCACCCGGCTCGGCCCGCACGGCACACCGGTCGAATGGGTCGAGGAGGAGAGCTATTTCTTCCGCCTGTCCGCCTATACGGACAAACTCCTCGATCTCTACAAGCGGGTGCCGGACTTCGTACTGCCCAAGGAGCGCATGAACGAGGTCGCGAGTTTTGTCCGCGGCGGCTTGCAGGATCTGTCGCTGTCGCGCACGACCTTCGACTGGGGCATAAAGGTGCCCGGCAACGACAAGCACATCATGTATGTGTGGGTCGACGCGCTGACCAATTACATCACCGCGGTCGGTTTCCCCGACACCGATTGCGAAAAATTCAAGACATACTGGCCGGCCGATCTGCATGTGATCGGCAAGGACATCGTGCGCTTTCATGCCGTGTACTGGCCGGCCTTCCTGATGTCGGCGGGGATCGAGGTGCCGCGCCGCATTTTCTCGCACGGCTTCCTATTCAACCGCGGCGAGAAGATGTCGAAGTCGGTCGGCAACGTGATCGATCCGTTCGCGCTGGCTGATGCCTATGGCGTCGATCCGCTGCGCTATTTTCTGCTGCGCGAAGTGCCGTTCGGCCAGGACGGCAATTACAGCCACGAAGGCATCGTCAACCGCATCAATGCCGATCTCGCCAACGATCTCGGCAATTTGGCGCAGCGCTCGCTGTCGATGGTGGCCCGCAATCTCGGCGGCGTGCTGCCGCGGCCGGGCGGGTTGAGCGCCAACGACCAGGCGATTTTAGCCGCAGCCGACGCCATGCTTGGTAAGGCGCGTGAGGCGATGGCGACGCTGCAATTGCATCAAGTGCTCAATGCGGTGTGGGCCGTCGTGGCCGACGCCAATCGCTATTTCGCCGGTGAAGCGCCATGGGCGCTGGCCAAGACCGACCCGCCGCGGCGGGGCACGGTGCTCTATGTGACAGCGGAAGTCTTGCGCCAAGTCGCGATCCTGGCGCAGCCGTTCATGCCGCATTCGGCAAGCAAATTACTCGATCTGTTGGCAATCCCGGCCGGGGAGCGGACATTCGCGGCTCTTGGCGGCGAGCATCGCATCGCCGCCGGGGTGAAGCTTCCGGCGCCGGCCGCGGTTTTCCCGCGTTACGTCGAGCCTGAGAAGCAAGCGGCGCAATAAGATTTGGACGATATGGTGCGCGAATCCACGGAAGTCGACGTAGAACAGGCCATCGCGGGCGCGAATACGAAGCCGGCGTTCGGCATCAATTCACGATATTTTCCGACCGGTGAGGTGGTGGAACGCGCGCCTGCCGAGCGGCCAAAGCACGACACCATCGATGCCATCATCGACTGGCTTGGGGGCCCCGCGGGACAAATTCCGTCGCTGACCGAGGAGTTCGACGAATTCGCCTGGCGGATGCTGGCGGCGGGCTTTCCGCTGTTACGGGCGACCTTTCACCTTCGCACGCTGCACCCGCAGTATCTTGGTGCCACATTCACTTGGTGGCGCACTACAGGTCAGACCACGCAGACTTACGTGACCCACGAAGGGCAGGATCTGTTCGGCAATGAGGATAACCCGGTCCGCAGGGTCCTCGTGCGCGGCGAGACGGTGCGGCGCCGGGTCGATGTCGCCGATGACAAGCTCGATTTCCCGGTCCTGCACGATCTCAAGGCAGCGGGCGCAACCGACTATTTCGCGTTGCCGGTCAAGAGTTCGTTCGGCACCAATTACATGGTGACTTATGTCACGGACCGCAGCGGCGGCTTCACCGCGCAGGACATCTCGGAACTGACCCGGGTGACGCGGCGGCTGCCGCTGTTGGCCGATCTGCGCAACCACCGCCGCATCGCCAGCAACATTCTCAATGCCTATCTCGGCCCCAAAGCCGGCCCGAAAGTCCTGGCCGGCCAGATCCGGCGCGGCACCGGCGAGGAGATCACGGCGGTCATTTGGTCGTCGGATCTGCGCGGGTTCACCGAGCGATCCGACCGCATTGCCGGGCACCATGTCATCGCGATGCTCAACGCACTGTTCGACGAGCAAGCCAAGGCGATCTCGGGTCACGGCGGCGAAATCCTGAAATTCATCGGCGACGGCCTGCTGGCGATTTTTCCGATCGAGCATGCCGGCATGGCCGCCGACGCCGCGCGCAACGCGCTCGCGGCAGCCATCGAGGCGGTCGAGGCGGCGCGGCGGCTTACCGATGATCATCCGTCCCTTGTGGGTGAGCCGCCGCTCGAGATCGTCGTGGCGCTTCACATCGGCACAGCAATCTACGGCAATATTGGTGCGGCCGATCGGCTTGATTTCACCGTGATCGGTCCAGCCGTCAATCTCGTCAGCCGGATCGAAGGTGTGGCCAAGGCCCTGAACTTGCCGATCGTCGTCAGCGATGACTTCGCGCGCGCTTACGCCAAATCGTTGCGTCCGTTGGGGCGGCATCAGCTGCGCGGGCTCGCGATGCCCCACGATCTGTATGCACCCTTGGCTCCCTCTCCCGCATAGACCCGACGCGACCACGGATATCTCGCCCGAATATGTGGCAAGATGCGCGTCCGCGGGAAGCAGCAAAAAAGCGATGAAATGTTGATCGACAGCCACTGCCATCTCGATTTTCCGGACTTTGCCGCGGAGCTCGATGCCGTCGTGGCGCGGGCCCGTGCCGCCGGAATCGGACGCATGGTCACGATCTCGACGCGCGTTGCGCGCCGGGCCGAGCAGCTTGCGATCACGGAGCGCTTTCCCGAAGTCTATTGCTCGGTCGGGACGCATCCGCATTACGCCCATGAGGAGCTCGATGTCAGTGCGGCCGATCTGGTCGCGTGCACCCGCGCGGCAAAAGTCGTCGCACTCGGCGAAGCGGGGCTCGACTACCATTACGACAACTCGCCGCGCGAGGCGCAGGAGCGCGGCTTCCGCAGCCATATCGCGGCGGCGCGCGAAACCGGACTGCCGTTGGTGATCCATTCGCGTGATGCCGATGACGATACCGCGCGCATTCTCGAGGAGGAGACATGGAAGGGCGCCTTCCCAGCCGTGCTGCACTGTTTCACCGGCGGCCGCGAACTGGCCCGCCGCGCAGTCGCCCTGGGCCATTTCATCTCGTTTACCGGCATCCTGACCTTTAAGAATTCCGAGGCTTTACGCGCCATTGCCGCCGAATTGCCCGCGGACCGCATCCTGGTCGAGACCGATGCGCCTTACCTTGCGCCTAGTCGCTTTCGCGGCAAGCGCAACGAACCGGCTTATGTGGTCGAGACCGCAAAAGTCTTGGCCGAAAGCCGCGGTGTTTCGCTCGAAGAGATTGCTCAACAGACCACGGCGAATTTCTTTCGCTTGTTTAGCAAAGTGCCCCAACCAGCCATTGCCGCGACGTGAATGTGCGAATGACGCTAAAATTCACCATCCTCGGCTGCGGCTCATCCGGCGGTGTACCGCGCCCGGCTCTGGGCTGGGGCGATTGCGATCCCGACAATCCGAAGAACCGGCGCCGCCGCACGTCGCTTCTGGTGGATCGCCCTGGCGCGAAAGGCACCACCCGCGTGCTGGTCGACACTTCGCCGGATTTACGCGAGCAACTGCTCGATGCCGAGGTCGATCGGCTCGACGGTGTGTTCTACACCCATGAGCACGCCGACCACACCCACGGCATCGACGATCTGCGCGCCTTCTTCCTAAAGGGCCGCCGCCGCGTCGATATCTATCTCGACGAGCCGACCGCGGCATCGCTGCGCGTGAAATTCGGCTACTGCTTCACGTCGCCCCCCGGCAGCGATTACCCGCCGATCTTGACCGAGCACCGGCTGACCGCCGGCACGCCGGTAACGATCGAGGGGGAGGGCGGCGCGATCACGGTGCTGCCGTTTGCCCAACAGCACGGCGACATCCCCTCGCTCGGCTTTCGCTTCGGCAACCTCGCCTATTCCTGCGACCTCAGCGACATTCCGCCCAAAAGTATTGCCGCGCTTGCAGATCTCGACGTCTGGATTCTCGATGCCCTGCGCTACCGGCCGCATCCAAGCCATCTCTCGCTCGACGAAGCGCTAGGCTGGATCGAACGGCTACGGCCGCGGCGGGCCATCCTCACCAATCTTCATTCCGATCTCGATTATGAGGTGTTGCGTGGCAAGCTGCCGGTGCACGTCGTGCCAGCGTTTGATGGGATGACGCTGAGCGTCGCCGACGGCCGGTAATCAACGGATAATCGATCATGGGCGATGTTACACTTGACGCCACGTGTGACTTCGCTCGATCATGTTCCATAATATGTCTTATGCGAATCATCTATTAAGGTCCGACATTTACACTTTGACCTAAATCCCTGCTCACTCTCACCAAATGCCTGGACAAAGCCGCCAGCGTACCCGCGCAGCATAGTCGCGGTAACCGGACAGTTCGGCCTGAAGAATCCGGTCCTCGGTGATCGCCCGGTACAGCAGAAACGGCAGCGTGAAGATCACAAGAAGCGCCGCCGCAAGCCACGAACCAAGCGCGACGCCGCTCGCCACCACGATAAGGATGCCGGCGGTATAGCCGGGATGCCTGATGACGGCGTAAGGCCCGGTCGAGACTACGTATTGGCCCCGGTCGGACTGGATGCGAATGACCGAGGAAAAGAACCGGTTCTCCAGCATCGCCCAGAAGCACAGGATATAGCCCCCGGCGACCGAGAGCAGACCCGCGACTTGGAGCCATGCTGGCACGCCGTCGCTCCAATGGAAGCGGCCGCGGTCGAGCCCGGCGACGATCCAGTGGAGAACAAGGACTCCGGTAAACAACTGCAGCCCGACGGGCGGCTTCTTGCCGGCCGGCCGCATGCGTTCACGGACCAGCCCGGGATCGAGCCACAGGAACGAAGCCGCTATGATCGCAACGTAAATCGCGAGATAGAGCCAAAACCCCGCAATGGCGACCGTGCCGGCCGAGCCAAACAGCGCCACGGCCGCGAGGACGATAAAGACCGCCGATTGCACGTAGGCGGAAATGGGCATGAGCCGCTTTCTTCAAAGTACAATCGGTGTCTACATAGGTACCGGCGCGCGCGGAACCAAAGCTGGGCCGTGGCCGTTTTCGATCTATTCGCTTCCGGCTCGTCGGCAGACAGTGTCGTCGCGCTAGAGCCGGTTACCCTCACCCCGTCAATTTTTGCAAGGTGATACCGTGAACAACAAAGTCCGAGCCCTCGATACACGCCGCAAAGTGGCGTCCGCTCTCGATACCCCGACCGACATTTCCGAAAGCGCGGTGCGCGACATCTCGTCAAAACTCAATGCCGTGCTGGCGGATGTCTTCGCGCTCTACCTCAAGACCAAGAATTTCCACTGGCACGTCAGCGGACCTCACTTTCGTGATTATCATCTGATGCTCGATCAGCAGTCCGAGCAGATCTTCGCCATAACCGACGACATCGCCGAGCGGGTGCGCAAGATTGGCGGCACGACGCTGCGCTCCATCGGCCAGATCAGCGAGCTGCAGTCGCTGAAGGATAACGACGAGAAGTTCGTTCCGGCGGTCGAGATGCTCCGCGAATTGATGAACGACAACAAATCGCTGGTGAGTTCGATGCGCGTAGCGCACGAAGTCGCCGAGAAGCACGAAGATGTAGCGACCACGAGCCTGCTCGAAAACTTCATCGATCAGGCCGAGCGGCGGACCTGGTTCCTGTTCGAAGCCAGCCGCCAAGGCGACGGGTCCGGCCACTAAGCGCGATCGACGCAGTCGCGGCCTTTGAAGGGGTCTGGTAGCTTCCCGCCTCAAAACGGGACTCTATCATGACCCCTTCGCGCGATATCGGACGTCTCCTCGACATCATGGCGGCGTTACGCACGCCGCAAACCGGCTGTCCGTGGGATTTGGCGCAGAGTTTCTCCACCATCGCGCCCTATACCCTGGAAGAGGCTTACGAAGTCGCCGACGCCATCGCGCGCGAAAATCTGGCCGATCTCGAGGAGGAATTGGGCGACCTCCTGCTTCAGGTCGTGTTTCATGCCCGCATGGCCGAGGAACAAGGCGCGTTCGACTTCGGCGATGTGGTGCAAGGCATCACCGAGAAGCTTATCCGCCGGCATCCCCATGTTTTCGGTGACGAGCGTCCGCAGACACCGCAGTCCGTGGAAGGATTGTGGGAGCGCATCAAAGCGGAGGAAAAAGCCGGGCGCAAAAGTCCTGTCGACAAAAGTTCCGCCGATGAGGGCGCCCTCGCCGGCGTGCCGGTGGCCCTCCCTGCCCTGACCCGGGCCCTGAAATTGCAAGCCAAGGCGAGCAAAGTCGGGTTCGATTGGAACGATGCGCGCGCGGTGTTGCGAAAGATCCGTGAAGAAGCCGATGAGATCGAAGCCGAACTCGATCGCGGTGAAACCGGAACCGCGGCGGCGGCGGCCGAAGTCGGCGATCTGTTGTTCGCCGCCGCCAATCTGGCGCGGCATTTGCGTGCCGATCCGGAAGCAGCGCTGCGCCGGACCAACCGGAAATTCGAACGCCGCTTCGCCGTGATCGAGCGCGCGCTCGCCGCGCTGGGCAAGGCGCCTGTTGATGCGACGCTGGCCGAGTTGGACGCGCTCTGGAATGAAGCTAAGGCGCGGGAGTGATGGCCGCTAGTGGACGGGGAACTTCGTCCGCACCGCTTTCGCCTTGTCGGGCGTGGCGCGCACCGTCATGGCGACGCGGCCATTGTCGTCGAACGCTTTGTGGATCACTTCGGTGTGGCGGTGCAGCCAACTGACGCCGGCGCCGTCGCCGGAATCGAGGTCAAGCTCGATAAGCTCGCGGCCGGCCGCAAGCCGCGCTTCGATTGCCATTCCAAGGGTGTCGATCCCCTCCCCCGCTAGCGCCGAGACCAGCACCGCGCGTTCGGCCTCCGGCCGCCGATCGGCGCTATTCTGCAACCGCGTGTGTTGCTCCGCGTCGAGTCGATCGACCTTGTTCCACACTTCGATCAGCGATCGCTTATTGTCGGTATCGTTATGAGGCTCGATGCCGAGCTCGCTCAGGATCTTTTCGACGTCGTGCAATTGCGCTTCGGCATCCTCATGCGACACATCGCGCACATGCAAAATCACGTCGGCTTCGACGACTTCCTCGAGCGTGGCGCGAAACGCGGCGATCAGCATGGTCGGCAGGTCGGAGATAAAGCCCACCGTGTCGGAAATGATGATGCGCGCGCCGTGGGGCAGCGCCACCGCGCGCAGCGTCGGATCGAGCGTCGCGAACAGCATGTCGGCGGAGAGCACGCTGGCCTGCGTCATACGGTTGAACAGCGTCGATTTTCCGGCATTGGTGTAGCCGATCAAGGCAACGATCGGATAAGGCACGCGGCGGCGGCTCTCGCGATGCAGCGCGCGCGTGCGTTTGACCTTGGCAAGCTCGCTTTCGATCTTGGCGAGGCGTTCTTCGATGATGCGGCGGTCGGCCTCGAGCTGCGTCTCACCCGGTCCGCCGAGGAAGCCGAAGCCGCCGCGCTGTCGTTCGAGATGGGTCCAAGTTCGCACCAAGCGGCTCTTCTGATAAGTCAGATGCGCGTGTTCGACCTGCAGCGCGCCTTCCCGGGTGCGCGCGCGGCGGCCGAAAATTTCGAGAATGAGACTGGTGCGGTCGAGAACTTTAACGTTCCAGGCCTTTTCCAGGTTGCGCTGCTGCACCGGCGTGAGCGCGCAGTCCATCACCACGATGCCGGCTTCGAATGTTTTGACGAGGCCGGCCAACTCCTCGACCTTGCCCTTGCTGAGATAGGTCGCGGGATGCAGCGCGCGCAGCATGACGATACCGGACTGCTCGACCTCTAGATCGATGGCGCGGGCGAGCCCGACCGCTTCGTCAAGTTTTGCCTCAGCCGACCGGTCTTCGGCGGTGGCGCGGGCCGCGGTGCGCCGCAGCACCGGCTCGACGACAAGCGCGCGGCCGGTAGTCGAGCGACCGCTGGCCGAGTCTTTTGGACTAAGCCGGTCAGAAAGGGTGTCGCGACGGCGCGGCTCCAATAAGTCCTATTCCCCAGCAGGCGGTTCTTCGGCGCCTTCGAAGAGCTGGACCGGATGCCCCGGCATGATGGTCGAAATGGCGTGCTTGTAAACGAGCTGCGAATGTCCGTCGCGACGCAACAGCACGCAGAAATTATCGAACCAGGTGACCACACCCTGCAGCTTCACGCCGTTCACCAGAAAAATGGTCAACGGAATTTTGCTTTTGCGGACGTGGTTGAGAAAGGTGTCTTGTAGATTTTGTGCGCGGTCGGCTGCCATGGCCGTTGTTCCGTTCTTTGTACCGCGGGCCCCAGCCCCGCGGGTCTTTTCTTATGCCTTCGCCCGTTTTGCCTCTTTTCGCTGTTCACTCTCGTTTGGCAAACCGGGGCCGGGATGGACCCGAAGGACCAACCATTAGAAGGCCCAGCGCTGGGCGATGCAAGCCCAAGTTGGGATCAAGCCGGATGCCGGTCGACAATGACTTGACGGCTGGTATACCATCTGTATACATGCCCCATGGCAAACACTTTATCCTCGGAAATGACGCCTTACCGGCGTTTGAAACTGATGATCCTCGATGGCGACATCGGCCACGGGGAGCCGCTGGTGGAGCGTTCCGTCGCTGCCCGGCTTGGCGTCAGCAGAACGCCGGTGCGCGAGACCATCCTCCGGCTCGAACGCGAGGGCCTCGTCCGGATCATCGAAGGCAAGGGCGCATTCGTCGCGTCCTACACCATTGAAGACGTGATCGAGATCTATCAGGTACGCCAGGGACTCGAGCCGATGGCGGCGCGATTGAGCTGCCCGCGTCTCGCCGTGGCGGATCTGTACTCGCTCGAAGAGCGGTTCAAGCGCTTCGAAGAAAATCCGCTTCTGATCACCGATGATTCGGCGGCGTGGCTCCGGCTCGGCCGCGATTTCCATAGCCTGTATATCCGCGGCTCGCACAATCAGCGTCTCATTCAAATCATTGCGGGCATGCAGGATCAGATCGACCTGGTCCGCGGGCTCGGCCGCACGATCAGCAGACTTGCTTCGCGCGAAAGCGCGCTGCAGGAGCACCTAGCGATCTTGCACGCGCTGAAGGAGCGCGATCCGGATCAGGCGGAGCATGCCGTCCGCGCGCATCTGCAAAATGGATTGCGCTACCGGCTGGATGGACTGCAATCGACGTCGAACAACGGGCTGCTTGGCGGCGCGGTCTGAGCCTCGACAAGACCAATTTTGTCAGGGAGTGAAGCGTCAATGAGTGAGCAAGACCGACACGAGGTCTGGGAGTCCATTCCGGTCGGCGACGATCTCGGTTCGCTGGATTACGTCATGACCGCGGAGATGATCGCGGACTATCGCCGCGTCGTCGACAATCCGCTGGCGGCCTATCCGACAATTGCGGCGCGCCACCCGGCGCGTCTGTTCTATCGCAAGTACAAAGAGGTGATGCGGGTTCCGAATTCCGGCCACGATTCGAAATATTTCAATCCGCCCGTCGCCGGAAAGCGCATCACAATCTCCGGCCGCGTCGTCGATAAATATATCCGCCGCGAAAAGCCTTATCTCATCATCGAAGCCACCGCGGTCGATGAGGACAATCGTTTGATCGAAGTCAGTCGCCTCGTCGGTCTGGCGCGCCAGGTCGGCCGGCCGGCTCACCAGGATGTGGCGCGCAAATGGGGCAAGTAAGTCAGATGGAGCCGCGAAAATTAAAGGTCGGCGACGAATTGATGACCCTCACCCGCGAGGTCACCGAGGCGAAGATGGTCGAATTCGAGCGCGTCGTCTGGGATCGCGGCTTGAACTCGCACAGCGATCCGGAGATGGCGAAACGCGACGGTTTGGCCAAGCCGTTGGCGTCCGGCCAAAACCAGATGGCTTTTCTGCATGAGCTCATGGAGCGCAATTTTGGCGATGCCTGGGTCTATGGCGGCAAGATATCGGTACGCAATATTCACCCGGTCTACGGCGGCGATCGCATCACCCCGCGTGGCATCGTGACCGAGATAGCCGAGTTCGGCGGCAAGGCCCGGGTGACGGTTCAGATTTGGTGCGAAAACCAGGACGGCCGGAAGACATCGGCTGGAACGGCCTATGCCGGCCAGCCTTCGGCCTCGCGGAGTTGGCTCGAGCCGAGCCTGGAGGCGGTATCTTGACCGTCGCCGGAGCGCTCGATGGTGTGCGTGTTCTCGAACTGACCCACGCCTGGGCCGGCCCGTACTGCGGCATGATGCTTGGCGATATGGGCGCAGAAGTGCTCAAGATCGAAAGCCCGCGCCAGGAACCGGAGGCGCGCGGCGGCTATCCTTACGCCAACGGCGAGAGCGTCATCTTCATGATGCTCCATCGCAACAAAAAGAGCGTCACGCTTGACCTGAAGGATCCGGCGGGAAAGGAGATCTTTCTCGACCTGGTGCGCTCTGCCGACATTCTGATTCAGAACTTCCGGCCCGGCGTGATGAAAAAGCTGGGCTTGACCTACGCCGAACTCAAGCAACACAACCCGGCCCTCGTCTACGCCTCGTTGTCCGGTTACGGCAACAGTGGGCCGAAGGCCGGGTTACCAGGCGTCAATATGATCGCGCTCGCCGACAGTGGTCTTGCCTCGACGACGGTCATCGACGGCAGGCCGCCGGTTCCCGTGGGTTATGCGCTTTGCGATGTGGTCGCGTCGATGTGGGCGAGCCACGGCATTCTGTCCGCCTATGTCCGCCGGTTGAAGACGGGCAAAGGCCAGGAGGTCGATATGTCGCTCATGGAGGCCGGCCTCTCCTTGATGTTCAGTCCGGTCGCCATGAACGACCACGTGCGCGGTGACTGGCTGAAGAAGGTCGGCCGCAACGACGCCAACGCGCCGGCCGGATTCTTCAAGAGTGCGGATGGCAGTTATGTCGCCATTTTCGCCAGCTATCCCGCGTTATGGGAACGCTTCATGAATGCGATGGGGCTGCAGCATCTCGCGAACGATCCGCGTTTCGTGTCCCGTGAGCAGCGCACGTCAAACTCCGCCGCGCTTCACACGATCCTGGCGGATATCGTCCTCACCAAAGACACCAAGCATTGGGTCAAGGTTCTGGAACAAGCCGGCGTTCCTGTCGCGCCGGTCAACAACGCGGGTCAGATGATTGCCGACGAGCAGGTCATCGCCCGCGAAATGATCGTCGAACAGGAGCACCCGACGGCCGGCAAAATTCGCGTTGTTGGCGTTCCGGTCAAGCTTTCCGAGACGCCGGGCTCGGTGCGCACGCCCGCACCATTGCTCGGCGAGCATACCGAGGAGGTGCTCGGTCAACTCGGATACGGCGACCGGCTGAAGGAACTGAAACGGTCGGGCGTCATCTGAGCAATATTTTTTTCATAGCAATGCCGCGCCTGATCCGCTGATCCGGACCGATACGCCACAGGTTCCAAAAAGGAAATGTCCCTCGTGTTTATCAACTGGAAATCGCGCGTTTTATGGTCGTTCATGATCCTGGCCGGGCTTTCGGCTCAGGCGCATGCCGACGACTATCCGGTACGGCGCATCACGCTTATCGCGCCCTATGCGGCCGGCGGCGGCTTTGACGGCGTTGCGCGTATTCTTGCCGACGCGCTCTCCAGGAATCTGGGACAGACCGTTATCGTTGAGAACGTCGAAGGCGGCGGTGGCATTATCGGCGCCCGGCAAGTGGCACACGCGGCGCCCGACGGCTACACGCTCCTGATGAATCACATGGGAATGGCGACCGCGCCGCTGCTCGTGAAGAACCTCGGCTTCGATCCCATCGGAAGCTTTGCCCCTATCGGACTGTTCGTGCGCTCTCCTGCGCTCTTGATCGGCCGCAAGGATTTGCCGGCAAATTCGGCGCCGGAACTGATCGCGTATCTGAAGGCGAAGGGCGCGGACGCGACCGTGGCTTCATCCGGTGTGGGCAGCGGCACGGATTTGTGCGCGGACCTCTTCGAGCAGTCGATTGGCGTCAATCCGACACACATCCAGTATCGCGGCGCCGGGCCGGCGATGATCGACGTGGAAGCATCGCGCGTGGACCTGATCTGCGAGACGCCGTTCGGACTTCTCCCCCACGTTCGTTCCGGCGCCACTAAGGCTTTCGTCGTATCGGGCGATACCCGTCTCGACAGCCTTCCCGATGTCCCGACGGCGAAGGAATTAGGACTGAAGAAATTCAGTCTGGCCGTCACGTGGTACGGCCTCTACGCCCCGGCAAAGACGCCCGATGCGATCGTCGCCCGCCTCAGTTCGGCGCTGCAGGCGGCGGTCCGCGACCCCGTCGTGCTGGAACGCATGAAGACGCTCGGGATGGATCCCTACGACCAGAGCCAAGCCACGCCCGAGGGCTTGCGGCAGTTTCTGTCGTCCCAGATCGCGCTGTTGAAGGACGTATTTCAACAAGCCGGCATCACACCGCAGTAGATAATCCACGTAACCGTGGCGCGACGCCGCTCGAAATCTACCCGCTCTCGGCAAAGCGGTGAAATTCCCGCCGTAGCAAAGTCGCCACCGGCCCAGGTTTGCCGTCACCGATAATATGGCCGTCGACGCTCACCACCGGCATTACGATCTGGGTCGCCGAGGTGTTGAAGGCCTCGCGGGCCGCGTAGGCTTCCTCGGCCGTGAAGGCGCGTTCCTCGATCGTCAGGCTTTGCGCCTTGATGACGTCGAACACGACGCCGCGTGTGATGCCGCGCAGAATGGCATGATCGGCATGACGCGTCATCAGCACGCCCGCGGTCGTCACGATCCAAGCGTTGGCGGAGGCGCCTTCGGTGACCTTGCCATCCCGGTCGACGAACCAGGCTTCGCGGGCGCCCTTGTCGATCGCGCCTTGCCGCGCCAGAACCGCCGGCAACAATCCAACCGTTTTGATGTCGACGCGACCCCAGCGATTGTCGGGAGCGGTGATGACGGCGATGCCCTTAGCGGCCAGCGCCTCGTTACGGCCCATACTTAGCGGCCGTGCCGTGATCACAAGGCTCGACTCAACTTCAGGCGACGGAAAAGCGAAGTCGCGCTTCGCCACGCCGCGGCTGATTTGCAGGTAAACGAGGCCATAGCCGATGCGATTGCGCGTCACGGTTTCGTGCATGACAATGCCCAGCGCGCGCGGCGACATCGGCATGCGGATGCGCAACTCGCCAAGTGAACGCTGCAGTCGCTCGAAGTGACGCCGCTCGTCGATGAGGCGACCGCCCCTCACCTCGCAGACTTCATAGACGCCGTCGGCAAATTGGTAGCCGCGATCCTCGACATGGACCTTGGCGTCGCGGAACGGCAGATAGAGGCCGTTGACGTAAGCGATGCGCGACATCAGCGGTCAATCAATGCCGAGCGCTTTAAGCTTGCGGTGCAGCGCCGAGCGCTCCATGCCGACAAATTCGGCGGTGCGCGAAATGTTGTTGCCGAACCGGTTGATCTGCGCTAGCAGATATTCGCGCTCGAACACTTCGCGGGCCTCGCGCAAGGCCAGGCTCATCAGATGCTCGCCGCCGTTGCCGTTCGGCATATTCGGGATCATCGAGCCGACGTCTTGCGGCAGCATTGACGCCGTGATCACGGCTTCCGGATCGCCGCCGGCGAGGATCATCAGCCGCTCCACATTGTTGCGCAGCTGCCGCACATTTCCGGGCCAGTCGTGCGATTGCAGCACGGCGAGCGCATCGGCGCCGACATTGCGCTTGGGCAGGCCGGTGGTTTGCGAAATCTGGCTCATGAAATATTCGACGAGTTCCGGAATATCCTCGCGCCGCTCGGCGAGGCCCGGCACGCGGATCGGGACGACGGAGAGCCGATGATAAAGATCCTCGCGGAATTTTCCACCGGCGATGTCGGATTCGATATTGCGGCTGGTCGAGGAGACGATGCGCACGTCGACGGTGACCTTGGTGGCACCGCCGACGCGCTGGAACGTCTGGTCGACCAGCACGCGTAAAATCCTATTCTGGGTCTCGCGCGGCATGTCGGCGATTTCGTCGATGAATAGAGTGCCGCCATGCGCCTCCTCCAACGCGCCGATCTTGCCGCCGTGGGTACCGTTGCCGCTCTCGACGCCGAACAGTTCGACTTCCATATGCTCCGGCGTGATGGCGGCGGCGTTGATGACCACGAAGGGCCCGTCGGCGCGCGCGGAATGGCCGTGGATCGTGCGCGCGGTGAGTTCCTTGCCGCTGCCGGATGGCCCGACAATGAGTACTCGGCTGTTGGTCGGCGACACCTTCTCGATGGTCTGGCGCAATTGATTGATCGCCGGCGAGCGGCCCACCACCATGGCCGCCAGCGGCGCGTGCTGCTTGAGCTCCCGCACCTCGCGTTTCAGGCGTGAGTTTTCCAATGCCCGATCGGCAACCAATAACAGCCGGTCGGCCTTGAACGGCTTTTCGATGAAGTCATAGGCGCCGCGTTTGATCGCCGAAACCGCGGTCTCGATATTACCGTGCCCGGAAATCATCACGATCGGCAATTCGGGATGCTCCTGCCTGAGGCTGTCGAGCAATTGCAATCCGTCGAGGCGGCTGCCTTGCAGCCAGATGTCGAGGAACACCAGATTGGGCCGTCGTGCCGCCACGGCGCCGAGCGCCTCGTCGCTATCGCGCGCGGTGCGGGTGCCATGACCTTCGTCCTGCAGGATTCCCGCGACCAGTTCGCGAATATCCGCTTCATCGTCGACGATCAGGATATCGGATGCCATGATCTAACTGTCGCCCTATTCCAATCAATTACTCTGCCGCCGCGCGCGGTTCGACTGCCGGCTCAAGCCTTGAAGTCTCCACCAAAGGCTCCGCGACGAAGCGCAATTGCATCCAGGCGCCGGGGGCGCCCGGAATCTTGTCGGAAGCATCACGCAGTTCGAGGCGGCCGCCGTGTTCCTCCAGAATGCGGCCGACGATGGCCAATCCGAGGCCGGTGCCCTTTTCGCGAGTGGTCACGTAGGGCTCCAGTAGGCGCGCCCGGTTTTCTTTCGGCAGGCCGATACCGTTATCAATCACGTCGATGATGACTTCTTTGCCGACGCGCTGGGCGTGTACGTTAATGCGCCCGCGGTCGCGGCTACGTTCGGTCGGCGGCAACGCGCCGATCGCCTCGGTCGCGTTCTTGACGATATTGGTGAGCGCCTGCGAGATCAGCCGCCGGTCGAAGCGCGCTGGCATCGTTTCGCCGGCCAATTCGACCTCAAAATCGATGTCGGGATGGGCGACGCGCAAGAGGAAGACGACCTGGCGGACGGTATCGGCGACGTCTTCGTCGCTGACCACGGCTTTGGGCATGCGGGCGAAGCGTGAGAACTCGTCGACCATACGTTTGATGTCGTCGACCTGGCGTACGATCGTTTCGGTGCACTGCTCGAACACAGCGGGATCCTCGGTGATCGACTTGCCGTATTTGCGGCGCAGCCGCTCGGCAGACAATTGGATCGGGGTGAGCGGATTCTTGATTTCATGCGCAATTCGCCGCGCGATGTCGGACCAGGCTGAAGAGCGCTGCGCCACCACCAGTTCGGTAATATCGTCCATGGTAATGACGTAGCCGTGCTCGGACTGGGTCGCCTGCTCGCTCGTCACCCGCACGGAATAATTTCGCTCCTGGCCGTCGCGCGTGACGGTGACTTGGCGCTGGACCAAGCGCTGATTGCCGTTGCGGGCGGTCTGGAAAATCTCGGCCAGTTCGGGCGCGACTTCGGCAAGCGGCAGGCCGAGTACCTCGCTTTCGACGCGCCCGACCAGTTGCTCCGCCGAGCGGTTGAGAATGGAAATCCGGCCGTCGCCGTTGACGCCGATGACGCCGGCGCTGGCGCCGGCGAGCACCGCTTCGGTGAAGCGGCGCCGGCTGTCGATCAGGTCGCGCGCACGTATGATGTCGTCATGCTGGGTGCGCAGTTCCTGCGTCATCTTGTTGAATGTCTCGCCTAAGCGGGCGAGATCGCCTTCCGACCGGCGCACCGGCACCTGGATGTGCAGATTGCCGGTCGACACCACGTTGGCGGCGCCGATCAAGCGGCGGATCGGCGCAACCAGCCGGTTGGCAAAATCCAGGCCGATCCAAACCGAAGACAACAGAACGATGAGCGCGATAACGGTGAACATCAGCGCGAACGCGACCTGAATGCCGAGCCGCCGCGATTCCAGATTGGCATATTCACCGACGCTTTCTTGCGTCGCGATCAACTGCTGGACGACCTGCGGATTGAGCAAGCGCGCCACATAAAGATACATGTCGTCATAGCCGCGCAGCTTGACCACGGCGGCGACGTGGTCGCCTTCCGGAATGATCGCGACTTGCGGCTCGTTCTCGTTGGTTGCGGCCAATAGCTGCGCGGACGGCAGCACGATCTTCTTGTCCATTGTGACGTCGGCGCGCTCCACCGTCGAACCGTCGGGCTTGAGGATGATGGCAGCATCGAGCGCGCGGCCTTTGGCCTGGTCGGTCAGAAATGTCCGGAATTGATCGCGGTTCTGATCGTATAGCGGTTTGGCCCGCGTAATGTCGTAGGCCATCGCCAAATCCTCGTTGCGGATCGCTTCGCCGTGCTCGTTCACATAGGCATTGGCGACGATCAGCGACTGTTCGATCAAAGCGCGCGTGCGCGTCGAAAAGAAGCGATCGAGCCCCCGATCGAGCGTCGTCGATGCAACGAAGGCGACAAGAATGGTCGGCACCGCGGCAATGACCGCGAACAAGCTGACAATTTGGATGTGCAGGCGCGAACCGGCTTGGCCGTGACGGCGGGACTGGACGACGCGCCAAACCTCGCGCCCGATTATGGCGACCAGGAGAAGCCCGGTCACGACATTGCCGAGCAGGAGCTTGACGACGACCTCGTGAATCGGCGCGATCGGGGTGAGACCGGCAAGCACTAGGAAGGTGGCCGTAGCCGAAAGCAGAGCAATACCGACTGCGATTGCTCCGATCAGCCGCGAAGCGACCGGCACGGGCGGGATTGCCATCGGATCGAGCGGGGCAGCCTGATCAGCAGTTGCCATGTGTGGCTTCCCGGTCGCCTAATCGATGAAACTGCAAGGGAAATTAGGGAATTTCCCGGCAAATGGCATCCAGCCATCAACCGAGTGATGCTTTTATACAACAATGTTGCCCGATTGCGACAATTGCTAGGCGCGTGTTGTCACGCCCCAGGCAGGGAAAAGCCGCGCCTTAGCCGCCAGTGCGGTAGACCTGGATATCCAGATCGCGGATTTTCTTACGTAATGTATTGCGGTTAACGCCGAGCAGGTCGGCGGCGCGGATCTGGTTGCCGCGCGTCGCCGTCAACGCGGCCGACAACAACGGCCCTTCGACTTCACGGAGAACGCGATGGTAGAGCCCCGGCGGCGGCAAGCCGTCGTCGAACCCGGAAAAATACCGCGCCAGATGGCGTTCGACCGCGCTCGACAGGTTTTCGTCGCTGCTTCTGCTCTCACCCGGCGCCACCAGGGCGGGTTGCGATAACTCGGCGTCGACGACGGCCGCCGTGATCGTCTCCTGCGGGTAAAGCGCGGCGAGCCGGCGCGCCAGATTTTCCAGCTCACGCACATTGCCCGGCCAGCGGTGGCGCTTGAGCCGCTCTACCGCCGCCTGGTCGATCTGCTTCGGCGGCAATCCCTCGCGCTCGACGACGGCGAAGAAATGACGGATCAGATCCGGGATGTCCTCGGTGCGCTCGCGCAACGGCGGCAATCGCAACGGCACGACGTTGAGCCGGAAAAACAAATCCTCGCGGAACAGGCCCTGCTGGATGAGCTGGCGCAAATCCTTATTGGTCGCGGCGATGATGCGCACGTCGGCTTTGATCGGGGTGCGGCCGCCAACCGTGGTGTATTCGCCCTGTTGCAACACCCGCAACAGGCGCGTTTGCGCTTCCATCGGCATGTCCCCGATTTCGTCCAGGAACAGCGTGCCGCCTTCGGCTTGCTCGAAGCGGCCGGAACTGCGGGTATTGGCGCCGGTGAAGGCGCCCTTCTCGTGGCCGAATAGTTCGGATTCAATCAAATCGCGCGGGATCGCCGCCATGTTGATCGCGACGAACGGTCCGGTGCGCCGTTTGCCGTAATCGTGCAACGCGCGCGCCACCAATTCCTTGCCGGTGCCGGATTCGCCGGAGATCATGACGGTGAGGTCCGTCTGCATCAGCCGCGCCAGGACGCGATAGATTTCCTGCATCGCCGGCGAGCGGCCGACCAGCGGAATGGATTCGAAATCCTCGACCTTGGCCGGCTGCCGCGGCTTTTCCTTCGGCTCCGACAATGCGCGGCCGACAATCGCGATCAGCTCCTTGAGATCGAACGGTTTCGGCAGGTATTCGTAAGCGCCGCGCTCCGAAGCCCGAATGGCCGTCATGAACGTGTTCTGCGCGCTCATGATGATAATCGGCAAATCCGGGCGTGCCTTTTTGATGCGCGGCAACAGGTCGAAGGCGCTTTCATCGGGCAAGAGCACGTCGCTGATGATGAGATCGCCGTCGCCTTGGCTGATCCACCGCCAAAGCGTGGCGGCGTTGCCGGTCGAACGAACCTCGTAACCGGCGCGCGACAGCGCTTGGTTGAGGACCGTCCGGATCGCCGCATCATCGTCGGCGACGAGAATGCTTCCAGCGGGCATCAATGATCCTCTTGTGGCTGGAGGGCGCTATCCGGCTCGGCGCCCTCACCGCCGTTGCTGGCGGTATATTTCGGCATGAGTATGCGAAAGGTGGTTCGTCGCGGTTGCGACTCACACTCAATGATACCGCCATGGTCGCCGACGATTTTGGCGACAAGCGCCAGTCCGAGCCCCGAGCCGGTCGGCTTGGTGGTGACGAAAGGATCAAAAAGATGCGGCATCAATTCTTCGGGCACGCCCGGCCCGTTGTCGCGCACGCAGAACTCGAGCGGCAACGAGATGCGCGCATTGGAGCCCGGCAGCGACAGCCGCACGCCGGGACGAAACGCGGTGGACAGCGCAATTTCGCCGCCGCCGTTTTCGCCGATTGCCTCGGCGGCGTTCTTGATCAAATTCAGAAAGACTTGAACCAGTTGGTCGCGGTTGGCGAAGACCGGCGGCAGCGAGGGGTCGTATTCCTCGATGAATTTGACGTGACGGGCGAAACCGGATTGCGCCAGCCGTCTGACGTGATCGAGTACGACGTGGATGTTGATCGGCTCGCGTTCCACCGGGCGCTCGTCGGTGAACACCTCCATACGGTCGACCAGCTTCACGATGCGATCGGCTTCGTCGCAAATGAGCTGCGTCAGCGTGCGATCTTCGTCGTCGGCGGATTGCTCCAGCAATTGCGCCGCGCCGCGGATGCCGGATAGCGGATTCTTGATCTCGTGGGCGAGCATGGCGGCAAGCGCGATCACCGAGCGGGCGGCGCCGCGATGCGTGAGCTGACGATCCATTTTGTCGGCAATGGTCCGCTCCTGCAGCATCACCACCACGTGGTCGGGCTGCTCCGGCAGCGGCGCCACGTGCAGATCGACCAACCGGTCGCCGGGATTGCGCGGCGTGCCGAGGTCAACTTTGTATTCGTTCACCGCCGCGCCGCGCCGGCGCACCTGCTCGATGAGCGTGAGCAGAGGACTGCCGAACGGCACCAGATCGCGCAACAAATGCCGCCGCAACAGCGAGATCGAAACCTCAAAAAACGCTTCGGCGGCGACATTGGCGTCGATCACTTTGCCGTCCGGCGACACGACAATGACGGGATGCGGCAACGCATTGAGCACCGCGTCGGCGGTTGAACTCGTATGGAGCGGCTCGACGGCGCTCATGCCGCATTTCTCCATCCGACGACGTCATATTCCGCGAATGCATTGAAAGCCTCGGCGAGGCGGCGTTGCACGGTCGTCGGATCGGTGGCGGTCAGCACCCGGCTGCGATGCGCCTTGAGGAGATGCTGCGGCGCCTTTGCGGTCGCGGCGGCGGTATCGAGCGCCCAGCCCAGGTGCTTGCGCGCATGACGCAGACCGATGTCGACGCCGTAATGGGTGAGCATTTCGTGGTAGAGATTGCCGATAAGCGCGAGTTGCACTTGCAGCCCGGGTGCGCCTTCGCGTTCACCGGTCGCGAGATAACGCGCAAGATGACCGGGAAACCATGGCCTGCCCTGTGCGCCGCGGCCGACCATCACGGCATCGGCACCGGACGCCCGGAGGGCTGCGTCGGCATCGTCGAAGCTTTCAATGTCGCCGTTGACGACGACAGGAATCGAGACGTTGGCTTTGACCGCCCGCACCGCCGCCCAGTCGGCGCGTCCCTTATAGAATTGGCAGCGCGTGCGGCCATGCACCGTGACGAGCGCGACGCCGGCTTGCTCGGCGCGCCGCGCAAGCTCTGGCGCATTTCGCGAACGATCGTCCCAGCCGAGCCGCATTTTGAGCGTCACCGGGACTTTGACCGTTTGGATGACAGCTTCGATCAGAGTGAGCGCATGATTGAGATCGCGCATGAGAGCCGATCCCGACTCGCCGTTCGTGACGTTCCTGGCCGGGCAGCCCATATTGATGTCGATGATCGCTGCGCCGGCCCCTTCGGCGATGCGTGCGCCTTCGGCCATCCAATGGGCCTCACAACCGGCAAGCTGGACTGCGTGCAGGCCTGTGCCTTGACCCTCGACGCGCCGCAGGGCGTCGCGCTTACCTTCGGCCAGCGCCGCACAAGCGGTCATCTCCGAGATGACAAGACCCGCGCCCAACGCCTCGGCCAGACGCCGAAAAGGCGCATCCGTCACCCCCGACATGGGGGCTAGAAGCACCGGGTTAGGTATCGATACGGGCCCGACCGAGAATAAACGGGCTCTTCGAGACGCTTTTGGAGGGAAAGGTGCCATATGCACACTAAATAGGCGTCATATAGTTGTTGCATAGAGTTTAGCCAATTCTATGAGCAGCGCAAGTGCTGCACTGCAATATCACTAACCTGTGCAAATCAATATCCGGGGCTCTGTTGGCCGTGTACTGAACCGTACTGACTCAACTTGGCGGCGGTTCGCACATTGCGGAGACATGCGCTAAGGCATGCGCCGAACAGGAATTAGAGTGATCCATGACGGGCACAGTGGCCGCGGTCATTGTCGCCGCCGGACGCGGGGAGCGCGCGGGCGGCGACGTTCCGAAGCAATACCGCGCCATCGCCGGGGAGCCGATGCTCCGTCCGACGTTGCGCGCCTTCCTCGATCATGCACAGGTCGATGTAGTGCTGCCCGTCATTCAAACGGCCGATGAGCATTTCTACCGCGCCGCGATCTCCGGCCTCGAACAATTGCCGCCGCCGGTTCAAGGCGGCGTCACTCGGCAGGCTTCGGTACGTGCCGGGCTGGAAGCGCTGGTGGTAAGCGCGCCCGATCTCGTTCTGATTCACGACGCGGCGCGGCCGTTCTTGAGCGGTAAGCTTATCAGCCGCGCCATCGCTGCGGGTCGGGCGAGCGGCGCTGCAGTCCCCGGTATCGTAATTGCGGATACTGTGAAACAGATCGACGCGGATTCGATTGTCGCCGCGACGCTTGATCGCGGCCGGTTGCGGATTGTGCAAACACCGCAAGCCTTCGCCTTCGACGCCATATTGGACGCGCATCGGCGCGCCGCCGCGGCCGGCCTCGAAAGCTTCACCGACGACGCCGCCCTCGCCGAATGGGCCGGCCATCGCGTCAGTGTGTTCGAAGGCGAAACGAGCAACGTGAAGGTCACGACCAACGAGGATTTCGTGCGGGCCGAAACATTGCAGCTTGCGGCCTTGTCCGACGTGCGGACCGGCATCGGTTTCGACGTGCATGCGTTCGCCGACGGCGATCACGTCATGCTCGGCGGCGTCCGCGTTCCGCATTCGCGCGGCGTGATCGGGCATTCGGACGCCGACGTCGTGATCCATGCTTTGGTCGATGCCATTCTCGGCGCGCTGGCCGATGGCGACATCGGGGTGCACTTTCCGCCCAGCGATCCGCAATGGAAGGGCGCGGCATCGGAGCGCTTTCTTGCTTTCGCTTGCGAGCGGGTGCGCGCGCGCCACGGTATGATTGCGCACCTCGATATCACCGTTGTTTGTGAAGCCCCGCATATCTCGCCGCATCGCGACGCCATGCGTGCGCGCATCGCCGCGATTGCCGGAATTGCCGTTTCTCGTGTCGCGGTCAAAGCGACGACGAGCGAAAGGCTCGGCTTTACCGGGCGCAAGGAAGGTATCGTAGCGATGACGACGGCGACGATCCGGTTGCCGTGGAGCGCCGTATGAGCGGCGCAAATCTGCGCTCCGGTGCCGCGCACGTTCTCGCTCTCTGCCGGGCAAGCGGTCTGCGCGTCGCCACCGCGGAGTCATGCACCGGGGGCCTTGTCGCCGCGGCGTTGACCGAAATAGCCGGATCTTCCGACGTCGTTGACTGCGGCTTCGTCACTTATTCGAACGAGGCAAAACACGAGATGCTCGGGGTGCCGGCGGCTACACTCAAGCGCCATGGCGCGGTCAGCGCCGAGACTGCGGCGGCAATGGCCGACGGCGCGCTCAAGAATTCACAGGCCGATTTGGCGGTGGCGATCACCGGCATCGCCGGCCCGGGCGGCGGCTCGAAGCAAAAGCCGGTCGGGCTTGTCTACTTCGCCGCGGCGGCCCGCGACGGCCGCCATCTCGCACGCAGCCGGCGCTTCGGCAAGATCGGGCGCGCTCGTGTGCGGCTGCGTTCGGTCGTTCAAGCGCTCGCGCTCCTCGAAATTTTGGCGAAAGCGGCGCGCGGTTAGCGCGCTGATGTCAAAGGCCCCAAACGCCTTCAAGGCGCGGCGACCAATGGCCGTGGTCGCCAAAGCCTCCCGCCGCATGCCAATGGCCGGGATCCCAATGGCCGAAATGGCCGCCCAAATGCGCGCCGTTCCAGTGGTTGAAATCGTGCCTCGCCCAATGATGGCTATGGCTATCGTGGTGACCAAAATGACCGAAGTCATGGCCGTGATGACGCCCGTAACCGAAACCCGGCCTGAAGCCGCCATGCGCGCCGCTGAAGCCGCGGGCTACAGCGTCGACCTGAGCCAATGCGATCGCGAGAAAAACTGCCGCGGCGATGGCGAGGGGTTTTCGTAAATGCATCGGTATCTCAAGTCAGCGCAAAATGCAGCGTCGGCCATTATCGCGCTTCGGACGTGCGAATGCGACTGGTGCGCCCGCTCAAATCGTTCGGATAGTTAAGCGAGAAACGGGCTGGTTAAGCGGCGCCGTAAACCTCATCGGCGCGCCGTTCGAAGGCCACGGCAAAGCGGCGAAACGCGGTTTCAAACATCGCGCCCATCAGCGCACCGAGCACGCGGCTGCGAAATTCGTAGGCGATGAAAAACTCGACCTCGCAGGTATCGTCACCGGTGGCGTGAAAGCTCCAGCGGTTGTTCATTTTCTGGAACGGGCCTTCCAAATACTCGACCAGAATTTCAAACTGTTTGCGCTCGAGCGTAACGCGGCTGGTAAACGTTTCGCGAACGAGTTTGTAGGCGATCGTCATGTCGGCGACGATGACCTCTTTGCCAGCCTCCTCCTTGGTGCGTTTGCGGACGCGGAGCGAACGGCACAGCGGCACGAATTCGGGATAGTGCTCGACGTCGGCGACAAGGTCGAACATGTCGGATGCAGAATGCCGCACCCGGCGCTTGGTCGAGAATTGCGGCATCGATCAACGCGCCGTCCGCAGCGCCTTCAGCCGCGCAAAGTCCTCGCCCGCATGGTGCGACGAGCGCGTCAGCGGGCTCGCCGACACCATCAAAAACCCCTTGGCATACGCGATAGTTTCCAGCGCCTTGAACTCGTCCGGCGGCACGAAGCGCAGGACCGGATGATGTTTCCGCGAAGGCTGCAAATATTGACCGATGGTGAGGAAGTCGACGCCGGCGGCGCGCAGATCGTCCATCAGCTGCAACACTTCGTTGCGCTCTTCGCCGAGCCCGACCATGATGCCCGATTTCGTGAACATCCCACCGTCGATTTCCTTGACGCGCTGCAACAGCCGGATGGAGGAGAAGTAGCGGGCGCCCGGGCGAACGGTGAGGTATTTCGACGGTACCGTTTCAAGATTGTGGTTGAAGATATCGGGCCGCGCAGCGACGACGGTTTCCGCCGCGCCGTCCTTGCGCAGAAAATCCGGTGTCAGCACCTCGATCGTGGTATTGGGGCAACGGGCGCGGATGGCGCCGATCACGGCGGCAAAGTGCCCCGCCCCGCCGTCCTCGAGATCGTCGCGATCGACAGACGTGACGACAACATGCGCGAGCCCCAGTTTCGCGGTGGCCTCGGCAACATGTCGCGGCTCCGACGCGTCGAGCGGACCCGGTAGTCCGGTCTTGACGTTGCAGAAGGCGCAAGCCCGCGTGCAGGTGTCGCCCATAATCATGAAGGTGGCGTGCTTCTTCTCCCAGCACTCGTCGATATTGGGACAGCCGGCTTCCTCGCAGACGGTGTGCAGGCCGTTCGCGCGAACGATCCGCTGGGTCTCGACGTAAGCCGGCGAAACCGGCGCTTTGACGCGTATCCAGTCGGGTTTGCGCAAAGCCGGCTGATCCGGCCGATGCATCTTTTCAGGATGGCGCGGACGGGTGCTGGTCGCGGCAACAGTATCGATCAGGACGGCCATGAAGGCTCCGTGCGGGAACTTAACCGCCCTCGATACTTACGAGCCAGTCGGCCGCGCCGCAAGGCGCGTCATGAACGAACTGTAAGGAAACTAACGACAGTTCGCCGTTTCGCGACGTAACTTTTGCCACAATAAAACGCTTATTGATGCGCTCCCGGTGCATGGCATCGCGGGAGGAGTTTATGACCGCTCGCGGACAAGAAGCGGCAGCTTTGGCGCTTCATCGATTCGGCTTCGGGCCGGCCGGCGGACAGATCGCCGCCATTGCGGCCGACCCGCGCGGCGCATTGCTTGCCGACCTCAATCGTCCTTCGGCGGGCGAGCTCGCGGTCGATCTGCCGTCAAGCGGCGCCTCGGCACGCGCGGTGTCCGACTTCCGCGCCGAACAGCAGGCGCAGCAGAAGCTCGCCCTACGCGTCAAGAAGGAAGCCGAGGCCAACAACGTTACGCCGACCATGTCGGACGCCGCAGCATCGCCCGCTTCGCCCCCGCAGAAGCCACCAAACCAGCCGCCGCCGTTGCCGCAGCAACTCCTGCTCGACGAGGCCAAGGCGCGCTTTGACGCCGCCACGACGGCCGACATCGGCTTTGTCGAACGGCTGGTGTGGTTCTGGTCGAATCATTTCTGTATTTCCGCCGACAAGATCATGGGAATGGCCGGCCCCTATGAACGCGAGGCGATCCGCCCGCATGTGCAGGGCGGCTTCGCCGACTTGCTGCAGGCGGTCGAGAGCCATCCGGCCATGCTGTTCTATCTCGACAACGTCGAGTCGATGGGCGCGGACTCGATTGCCGGCATCAATCGCGACAAAGGCTTGAATGAAAACCTCGCCCGCGAAACGCTGGAATTGCATACGCTCGGAGTTCGTAGCGGCTATACGCAAGCCGACGTCACGAGCTTCGCCAATGTGCTGACCGGATGGACCTGGATCAATCCCGATCAGCCCGATCGCGGCGGTGAATTCCTCTTCAACAAGCGCCTGCATGAGCCGGGCGATCAAATCGTGCTGGGTAAGAGCTATCCCGACACCGGCATGGATCAGGGCCGCGGCGTGCTGGGGGATTTGGCGCGCCACCCGGCGACGGCGCAGCACATTGCGCAAAAGCTGGCGCAGCATTTTGTCGCCGACGAACCGCCGCCCACGCTTGTGGCCAAGCTCGCCAAAACCTTCAAAGACAGCGACGGCGATCTCAAGGAAGTCGCCAAAACCTTGATTACCGCGGACGAGTCCTGGTCGCCGCAACGGCAAAAGCTAAAACCCCCTTCCGAATGGATCGCCGGCGTTGTTCGCATCACCGGCGCGCAGAACGCAATCCCGATCGGCCGCATCGTCAACGCGCAGGCTGCGCTCGGCGAGCCGTTGTGGCGGCCGCCGGCGCCCAACGGCTATCCCGACACCGAAGCGGCCTGGATCGACGGCGTGCCGCATCGCATCGACATCGCCAACGAATTCGCCGGGCGGGCAAGGGTGATCGATCCGCTGGCGCTTCTCGACAGTGGGCTCGGGCCCTTGGCCTCGCCCGATACGCGACAAACCGTGGCGCGGGCCGAAACGCGCAATCAGGCCCTGGCGCTTCTCGTCATGACGCCGGAATTTCTGCGGAGATGATCATGAGACTGCATGCGCCGTCGCGCCGCGAATTGCTGCTGGCTTCGGGTACGTTGTTCGCCTGGGCGCATCTGCCGAAGCTCGCTTACGCGGAAGGCCGCGACCCCCGTTTTCTCGCCATCATCCTGCGCGGCGCGCTCGACGGACTGGCGACCGTCGCGCCCGTCGGCGATCCGGATTGGCTGGCGCTGCGCGGCGACAACGCGCTCGCGTTCGGCGGCAAGGTCGAACCGCTCAAGCTCGATGACTTTTTCGCGCTCAATCCGGCGATGCCCAATCTGCATCGTATGTTCCAAGCCAACGAGGCGATCGTGGTTCATGCCTGCGCTACGCCGTATCGCGAGCGTTCGCATTTCGACGGTCAGGATTTGCTCGAGAGCGGGTTGCCAAAACCCGGACCGAGCGACTCGGGCTGGCTCAATCGCGCGCTCGCCGGCTTGGCGCCGGGCGGCCGCGTCGATCCCAAGGGCGGCAAGGTTTTCGCCGTCGGCCCGGTGACGCCGCTTGTGGTGCGCGGGCCGGCTCCGGTTCTGTCGTGGTCGCCGCAAAAGATCATGCCGGCGACCGACGACACGGTGGCTCGCCTTCTCGATCTCTACCGTCATTCCGACGTGAAGCTGGCGAGCGTGCTTGAGGACAATTCCAAGCTCGCGGCCATCGAGCAGTCGGGCGACATGGCACAGAGCATGACGCAAAAGCCCGGCGGGCCGAAGCCCGGTCAAGTGCGCGCTTATTTTTCCGACGCTGCCGGCAATGCCGCGAAATTTTTGGCGCAGCCGGATGGGCCGCGCGTCGGCGCGCTGGCGCTCGACGGCTGGGACACGCATGTCAACGAGGGCATCGCGACCGGCCGATTATCGCAACTGCTCGGCGCGCTCGACGACGCGCTCGGCGCGGTGCAGTCCAATATGGGACCGGCCTGGAAAGACACTGTGGTGGCGCTTGCCACCGAGTTCGGCCGCACCGCGCATATCAACGGCACCGAGGGCACCGATCACGGCACGGCGACGGTCGCGCTCCTCGTCGGCGGCGCGCTCAAGGGCGGCCGCGTCATCGCCGATTGGCCGGGATTGAAAAGCGCCAATCTTTACGAAAACCGCGACCTCAAGCCCACGACCGATCTGCGCGCCGTGCTCAAAGGCGTGCTGAAGGATCATCTGCGCGCCGATGATCGCGTGTTGGCGCAAAATGTTTTCCCCGGCAGCGCGGACGTCAAACCGATGGCCGGGCTGGTCGTGTAGCGTCATTCCGGGCGCCGCAAAGCGGCAAGCCCGGAACGTCAATTAGATATTCAGCACTCGCCCATAGGCATCGAGCACCGCTTCCTTCATCATTTCCGACAAAGTGGGATGCGGGAACACGGTGTGCATCAGTTCTTCTTCCGTGGTTTCGAGATTCATGGCGACCACATAGCCTTGAATGAGCTCGGTCACTTCGGCGCCGACCATGTGGGCGCCGAGAAGCTGGCCGGTCTTCTTGTCGAAGATCACTTTGACGAGACCCTGGTCCTCGCCCATCGCGATGGCTTTGCCGTTGCCGATGAAAGGAAAGCGGCCGACGCGGATGTCGAGCTTCTTGTCCTTGGCCGCCTGTTCGGTGAGGCCGACTGAGGCGATTTGCGGCGTGCAATAGGTGCAGCCGGGGATCATGCGCTTGTCCATCGCATGCGGATGCAAGCCCTTGATCGCCTCGACGCAGATGACGCCCTCGTGCTCGGCCTTGTGGGCGAGAAGCGGGGGACCTGCGACGTCGCCGATCGCATAAATGCCCGGCACATTGGTTTTGCACATGCCGTCGATGACGATTGATCCGCGCTCGGTCTTCACGCCGAGTTTCTCCAGGCCGAGATTCTCGATGTTGCCGACCACACCGACCGCGGCAATGACACGGTCCACGTTCAGCGACTGCGTGCCGCCCTTGCCGTCGTCGATGGTCGCCGTGACGCTGTCGTCCTTTTTGTCGAGCTTGGTCACTTTCGCGCCGGTTAAAATCTTGATGCCTTGCTTCTCGAAGCTCTTGCGCGCGAAGGCGGCGATTTCGGCGTCTTCGACCGGCAGGATTTGCGGCAGCACCTCGACCACGGTGACCTCGGCGCCGAGCGTGCGATAGAACGAAGCGAATTCGATGCCGATGGCGCCCGAACCGACGACCAGAAGCGTTTTTGGCATGCGCTCCGGCGCCATCGCCTCAAAATAGGTCCAGACCAGCTTCTTGTCCGGTTCGAGGCCGGGTAATACCCGCGGCCGCGCGCCGGTAGCCACGATGATGTGCTTGGCCTGGTACGACCCGGCGCCGAGCGTGCCTTTCGGCGCTTCGCTTTTGCTCGCCTTCACCGTGATTTTGCCTGGCGCGTCGATCGCCGCCTCGCCCCAGATCACGGCGACTTTATTTTTCTTCATCAGAAAGCCGACGCCGTCGTTCAACCGCCGCGACACCGCGCGCGAGCGCTTCACCACCGCCGCCGGATCGTAAGTCACTTCGCCCGCCGACAACCCATAATCCTTGGCGTGCTGCATATAATGAAAGATCTCGGCGGAACGCAGCAGCGCCTTGGTCGGGACGCAGCCCCAGTTGAGGCAGATGCCGCCCAAATAGTCGCGCTCGACGATGGCGGTCTTGAAGCCAAGCTGCGCGGCGCGGATCGCGCACACATAGCCGCCCGGTCCCGAGCCGATGATAATGATGTCGAAATCTGTGTCAGGCATTCCAATCCTCGCCAATCCTCGCGCGTTCCCGGCACCTCCCCTTATATGGTGAGGCCGCCCACGACCTTATACCAAGCTTCCTATTCAGGAATCGGCCGAAAAACGCCATCCTCGTCGAGGCGTTCGAGGATGCCGGAGCGGATATCGAAAAAGCAGCCGTAGAGCTTCAGCTCGCCGGCTATAACGGCTGCCTCGATCCAGGGAAACGTCATGAGGTTGTCAAGCGAAAGCCGAACTGATTCATGCTCGCAAAAATCATGACGCTGTTCGGGCGGTGTCCGCATCGCCCGGCGCCGCGCCGGCTCGGCGATGTGAACCCACTGGCCGACAAAGTCCGATACTTCGGTGGGCGCCCCATCGAGCAGTGCGCGAATGCCGCCGCACATGGCATGGCCGAGGATGACGATCTCGCGAACCCGGAGCGATCGCACCGCGAATTCGATTGCCGCGCTGATGCCGTGCGGCTGATCGTCGGGGCCGTAGGGCGGCGCCAAATTCGCGACATTGCGGATGACGAAGAGCTCGCCCGGCGCGGCATTAAAGACCATCTGCGGATCGGTACGGCTGTCCGAGCAGGCGATGACCAGCGCCCGGGGCTTTTGCCCGAGACGGCTTAGCTCTTCGAACCGGCTGCGTTCGTTAAGCCACGTACCGGCGCGAAACCGGCGATATCCTTCGATAAGGTCGTCCATAGCTTTTCAGGATCACGTGTTCCGAATTTTGCTTCGTCCGGCTCCATCGCACGCGATATAAAGTGAAGCAAGAAGGATGCCTAGGGCGATGGTTGAACTCACAGTCTACAGCAGTATCGGCGTCCGCAGCGCCGCCGAAGGCCTGTTCCGGCAATTCGAGACGACGAGCGGCCATAAGCTTGCCGTCACGTGGGGCACGGCGCCCATGCTGGTCAAACGCATCGAGAGCGGCGAGCGCGCGGACGTCCTGATCCTGAGCCGTGCCAGTATCGATACGCTGCGCAAGCAGGGCAAAATCGCGCCCGGCTCCGAGGTGACGCTGGCGGGCTCCGGAGTAGCGATCGCGGTGAAGGCCGGTATGCCGAAGCCCGATATTTCGACGCCGGAAGCGCTCAAGCAAACGCTGCTCAAGGCAAAATCAATCGCCTATAGCGAACCGTCCGCCGGGGGCGCCAGCGGCGTTTATTTTGCAAAACTGCTCGAGCGCATGGGCATCGCCGATCAGATGAGACCCAAAACCAAATTTCCGCCGGCGGGTGGGTTCTCCGCCGAACTTCTTATGACCGGTGAGGCTGAGCTTGCCGTGCAGCAAAAGCCGGAATTGCTGCATGTTGCGGGTTGTGAGATCGTCGGGCTGTTGCCCGGTGACCTGAACCTCGTCACCGAGTTCGCCGCCGCTATCATGGCCGGAAGCAACAATGCCGAGATTGGCAAGGCGCTGATCGCAATGCTGCAATCGCCGGCGGCAAAGGCTATTTTTCGCGCCAAAGGGCTCGACCCGGCGTGATTGCTAAACCAGCATCATCACCGGGTTTTCGATCAGCGACTTGAACGCGCTGATCAACACCGCGCCAAGCGCGCCGTCGATCGAGCGGTGGTCGCAGGCCATGGTCACGCTCATGATTTGTGCGGCAACGATTTTGCCGTCGCGAACCACGGCGCGTTCCTCGCCGGTGCCGACGGCGAGAATGGTCGATTGCGGTGGATTGATCACCGCGGTGAAATCCTTGATGCCGTACATGCCGAGGTTCGACACCGACGTGGTGCCGCCCTGATATTCGTGCGGCTTAAGCTTGCGGTCACGCGCGCGCTTGGCGAAATCTTTCATTTCGTTGGAAATCGTCGAGAGCGATTTGGCTTCGGCGCCGCGGATGATCGGCGTGATCAGGCCATTCGGCATCGCCACAGCGACCCCGACATCGGAATGCTTGTGCTTGAGCATGCCGCCTTCGGTCCAGCTCACATTGGCGTCGGGCACTTTTTGCAAGGCGAGCGCCAAGGCCTTGATGACGAAATCGTTGACCGAGAGCTTGTAGGCCGCCTTGCCGTCCTTGTCCTTGGGCGCCGATGCATTGATCTCCTCGCGCGCGTCGAGAAGCTTTCCGATATCGCAGTCGACCGTCAGGTAAAAGACCGGCGTGCTCTGTGCCGACGCGGTCAGCCGCTGCGCGATCGTGCGGCGCATGCCGTCGTGCGGCACCACCTCGTAACTGCCGTCCTCGTAAAGCGCGCGGATCTGCTGATCCGACATCGACGGCGCGATCGCCGGCGAAGGCGCGCCGCTCGGCGCCGTGGCCGGCGCGCGCAGTCCGCCGCCCTCTTTTGCCGCCGCGACATCGCGGGCGACGACGCGGCCATGCGGGCCCGAACCTTGGATGCGGCCGATCTCGATGCCGGCTTCCTTCGCCAGCCGGCGTGCCAGCGGTGAGGAGAATATGCGGTCGCCGTGGCCGTTGGCACGAGGCGCTTCGCTTGCAGCTCGCGGGGCCGGCGGCGGCGACGTTGGCGGCACCGATGGCTTCGCCTGGGGCGCAGCCGCTGCCGCTTGTGGCGCAGCCGCCTTGGCGGCCGGCGCAGCAGATTTTTGTGTCTCGGCGGGTTTCGGCGGCGGCGACGCGCCCTTCCCGGCCGCGGACGCTGCGGCCTTAACGTCCTCGCCTTCCTGCGCCAGCACCGCGATGAGCTGGTTCACCGCCACGTCGCTCGTGCCTTCCGGCACCACGATCTTGGCCATCACGCCGTCATCGACGGACTCGTATTCCATCGTCGCCTTGTCGGTCTCGATCTCGGCGATCACGTCGCCGGTCTTGACCGCGTCGCCCTCTTTCTTGAGCCACTTGGCAAGGTTGCCCTTCTCCATCGTGGGCGACAGTGCCGGCATGAGGATGTTGATGGGCATGACGGGACAATTTCACCAATAAGAAATCAGCGATAACAGACGGCCTTCACCGCCTCGACCACTTCGGCGACCGAGGGCAGCGCGAGCTTTTCCAGATTCGCGGCGTAGGGCATCGGTACGTCCTTGCCGGTGACGCGTGCGACCGGCGCGTCGAGATAGTCGAACGCCTCTTCCATGACGCGGGCGGCAATCTCGGCGCCGACGCCGGATTGTTTCCAGCCTTCCTCGACGGTCACGAGGCGGCCGGTTTTCTTCACCGACTCGATGATGGTCTCGCTATCCATCGGCTTGAGCGTGCGCAGATCGATCACCTCGGCGTCGATATCGTCCTTCGCCAACTCCTCGGCGGCTTTCAGCGCGTAGCTCATGCCCATCGACCAGGCGACGATCGTGACAACTTTACCGGTGCGCACGATGCGGGCGCGGCCGATCGGCAGCACATAATCGTCGAGCTTCGGCACCGGCGAGGAATGGCCGTAGAGAATCTCGTTTTCCAGGAAAATTACCGGATTGGGGTCGCGGATCGCGGCTTTAAGCAGGCCCTTGGCGTCCGCCGCGGTCGATGGCGCAATCACTTTCAGCCCGGGAACGTGCGAGTACCACGACGAGTAATCCTGGCTGTGCTGCGCGGCGACGCGCGAGGCCGGGCCGTTCGGGCCGCGAAACACGATCGAGAGCTTGACCTGTCCGCCGGACATATACTGGGTCTTGGCCGCCGAATTGATGAGCTGATCGATCGCCTGCATGGCGAAATTAAACGTCATGAATTCGACGATCGGCTTTAACCCGGAAAGCGCCGCGCCGATACCGACGCCGGCGAAGCCGTGCTCGGTGATCGGCGTGTCGATAACGCGTTGCGCGCCGAATTCGTCGAGCAATCCCTGCGTGACTTTGTAGGCGCCCTGATATTCGGCGACCTCCTCACCCATCACGAACACATCTTTATCGCGGCGCATTTCCTCCGCCATGGCGTCACGCAACGCTTCGCGCATGGTCATGGTGACGAGTTCGGTGCCTTCCGGTACTTCCGGTTCGGGCATGGTCTCTTTGACGGGCGGCGTTGCCGTGCTGGTTTTCGCCGGTGCTTCCGCTCGCGCAGGCGGTGCCGAGTGAGCGGCCTGCTCTGGCCGCGCCGGCTGTTCGGCCTTCGTCAGCTTGTCGGGCGGTTTTCCGTTCTTGAGGGCCGCGGCATCCTCACCTTCGGCGAGGATCATGGCGATCGGTGTATTGACTGCGACGTCGTTGGTGCCTTCGGGCACCAGGATCCTGCCGAGCGTACCCTCGTCGACCGCTTCCACCTCCATGGTGGCTTTGTCGGTCTCGATTTCGGCGATCACATCGCCCGACTTTACGGCGTCGCCTTCCTTTTTAAGCCACTTGGCGAGATTGCCCTTCTCCATCGTCGGCGAGAGGGCGGGCATCAATACCTCAGTCGGCATGGCGGCTCACATGGAACTCAATTGGAATCACTCGGGGTCGCGCGGTCGCGCGTCACCGATAAACGTCGGTATAGAGTTCGGCGGGATCGGGTTCGGCATCGTGGGTGGCAAATTCGGAAGCCTCGTTGACGACGGCGCGTACCGCGGCGTCGATCTTCTTCAACTCGTCTTCGCCGGCCCATTTCTTGTCGAGGAGGCGCTTGCGTACCTGCTCGATCGGATCGTGCTCGGTGCGGACTTTGTCGACTTCTTCCTTGGTCCGGTATTTGGCCGGATCGGACATCGAGTGGCCGCGATAACGGTAGGTCATCATTTCCAGAATGGTCGGGCCCTTGCCGGATCGGCACCAGGCGATCGCTTCCGCGGCGGCGGCCTTCACAGCGCGGACATCCATGCCGTCGACTTGCGTGCCCGGAATGTTGAAGGAGATGCCGCGCTTGGAAAAATCGACCTGTGCGGAAGACCGCAACACCGACGTTCCCATGGCGTAGCGGTTGTTCTCGATCACGTACACGACCGGCAGCTTCCACAGCTCGGCCATGTTGAAGCTTTCATAGACCTGGCCCTGGTTCGCCGCACCGTCGCCGAAATAGGTCAGGCACACGTCGTCGCTGCCGCGATATTTATTGGCAAAGGCCAAGCCCGTGCCCAATGGTACCTGGGCGCCGACGATGCCGTGCCCGCCGTAGAATTTCTTCTCCAGCGAGAACATATGCATCGAGCCGCCTTTGCCCTTGGAATAGCCGCCGCGCCGGCCGGTAAGCTCCGCCATGACACCTTTCGGATCCATGCCGCTGGCAAGCATGTGGCCATGGTCCCGGTAGCCGGTGATCATCTGGTCGCCGTCGCGCATGGCGAGCTTCATGCCGACCACGACGGCTTCCTGGCCGATATAGAGGTGGCAAAAGCCCCCAATCAGACCCATGCCGTACATCTGGCCGGCCTTCTCCTCGAAACGCCGGATCAAAAGCATTTGGCGCAGCGCCGCAAGCTCCTGTTCCTTGGAGAATTCGAACGCGGAAGTCTCGGCTGCCGCGAGATCGGCGGATGGGAGCAATCCCTCCGCGCTTGGAGCCGCTTGCTTGGTCTGGGCGACGGCCATCATTGTCCTCAAAACACCATTGCCATCAAAAAATCGGGCACCACAATCCCTTAGCCGAAAACGACCCAACGCGGAAGTCGGGGCAAATTCGGCCCGGGCATGAGTTCCGGGCGTCAAATGCTTGTCGGAAAAACTTATTTCGGAGGCGCGGCGGGCGAGTTCAAGGCCCCGTCGCGGTTGCGGGCGGCGGCGTCTGCTGCACCATCATGGTCAAATCGCCGGGATCGGCATAATCGAGCAGGGCTCGGGCCTGTTCATCGAGCATATCGGGATCGAGATCGTCGGCTTTGAGCAGGGCGATGCGGCGTTCCCATTGCGTATGTTCATGCTTGAGACGGTCGAGATCGGTGCTGAGCGCGGCCATCTGCCGGTCGATATCTTCCTTGGCTTTGAGCCCGCGATTGCCGCTATAGGCGTTGACGCCAAAATAGCCGATCAGCAACGCCGCAAAGACGTAAAACGCGAGTGCGTTGAGAATCGTGCGAAGGCGCTTGCGGGTGACCATGCCGCCACAATGCGAGAGCGTCGCTTAAAGCCGAATTAATGGCCGGGACGTCGCCCCTAGGGCAGCCGGTTGCGCATTTCGCTCTGTACGAAATTGCCGAACCGTTTGCCGCGGTTGCGCAGGAACCGCAGTACGCCCTGGTCGACGAAATAGGTGAGCAGAATGCTGTCGCGGCTGCGCACTTCAGGGCCGACCGGATCGGCCGAGTGCCAGGTATCGGTGCCGACGGCAAAGGCATAGCCGGAATTCGGCGCGAACGACATTTGCTTGCGCTTGGGCAGCGTACCGTCGGCGAGCTTCTCGTGAAAAATGGTGCCGATATTGGTGTTGGCGCGATCGGCCGGCAGATAGAGCTGCACCGTGATGCCCTTCCACCGGGTATCGGTGTGCGGCGTGATCAGGTAGCCCGGAATGTCGCGGGTGAGGACCGGAATTGGAAACATGCCCACTCTGGCGTAGCCGGACCCGAAGCGGCGCTCCAGCGCCGGCGCCAGGCGGCGCACGAAAGCGTCCCTTACCGGACGCGAGCACAGCGCGCGGCCGACCACGTCCCACACCGCACGCTGCTGTGGCGGCAGGTGCCGGATATATTCCGGAAACAGATCGATCTTCACCCGCGTATGTGTCCCGTCGGCGAGATCGTGGCCTTTGCTGCGGCCATGCATCGGCCGATAGTCCTTTGCCTCCGGCATATTGGCGAGCATAAGAGCGTAAATATCGTCCGGAAAAACGCGCTCGAACACAAGATGGGTGAACGGCGCGTCGGAACTGGTCGCGGCGTCGACCGACGCGGCGATGATATCGCGCAGACGCTCAACCGCCAGCCGCCGGTTGCCCGGCTTCAATTCAAGTGTCTGATCCATCACACACCCGTCCCCGCTCGAACTCGCAGGGTATAAGCCGGCCGCCGCCGCCGGACAAGCGCGGGCAAATTGGAATTTATCCAAGCGTTCTGAACGCCGTGCGGCCCGCATAGTTGGCCTGCGCGCCGAGTTCCTCTTCGATGCGCAGCAGCTGATTATACTTCGCCGTGCGGTCGGAGCGCGCCAGCGAGCCGGTCTTGATCTGACCGCAATTGGTCGCGACCGCGAGGTCGGCGATGGTGGAATCTTCCGTCTCGCCGGAGCGGTGCGACATCACCGCGGTGTAACCGGCCTTGTGCGCGGTCTCGACTGCGGCGAGCGTTTCCGAGAGCGTGCCGATCTGGTTCACCTTGATCAGGATCGAATTGCCGATGCCGTTTTTGATGCCGTCACTGAGCCGCGCCACATTGGTGACGAAAATATCGTCGCCGACGAGCTGGCAGTGCGCGCCGATCGTCTGCGTGAGTTTCTTCCAGCCCGGATAATCGTCCTCGGCCATGCCGTCTTCGATCGACACAATCGGATATTTTTTCACAAGCTCGGCGAGATACTCGACTTGCTGGTCGACCGAGCGCGTCTTGCCTTCGCCTTTGTACTGGTAAGCGCCGTCGGCGAAAAACTCGCTCGATGCCGGATCGAGCGCCAGCATGACGTCATCGCCGGGCCGGTAGCCGGCCTTCGTGATCGCAGTGAGGACGAAATCCAGCGCCGCCTCCGCCGACGGCAGATTGGGCGCGAAGCCGCCTTCGTCGCCGACATTGGTGTTGTGACCCGCGGCTTTAAGCGCGCCGCGCAGCGTGTGAAAGATCTCCGCGCCGGCGCGCAAAGCTTCGGCGAAGCTCACCGCACCGAGCGGCACGATCATGAATTCCTGGAAATCGATCGGGTTGTCGGCATGCACGCCGCCGTTGACGATGTTCATCATCGGCACCGGCAAGAGCCGCGCTGCGGCCCCGCCGACATAACGATAGAGCGGTTGATTATTCGCCGCGGCGGCGGCTTTGGCGGTCGCGAGCGAGACGCCGAGAATGGCATTGGCGCCGAGCCGGCCTTTGTTCGGCGTGCCGTCGAGCGCGATCATGGTCTCGTCGATCTTGACCTGCGCCTCGGCATCCATGCCGGACAGCGCGTCGAAAATTTCGCCATTGACCGCCTCGACGGCGTTTTTAACGCCTTTGCCGAGGTAACGCTTCTTGTCGACGTCGCGCAGCTCGACTGCCTCGTGCGCGCCGGTCGAGGCGCCGGACGGAACGCCGGCGCGGCCGCGCGAGCCGTCGGCCAGGACGACGTCGACCTCAACCGTGGGATTGCCGCGGCTATCCAGAATCTCCCGGCCGATAATGTCGATAATCGCAGTCATGCCCGCTCCGTGCGTTGCGGGGCTTCTACAGGATTGGGGAGGCTCTTGTCATGCCCCGCCAAACCGAGGCATGCAGGGGAGCGATGGCGAAAAGACCGCTCCAACTCGGCCGCCCCTCCCCGATCCCGGCTTCGCCGGAAAAGGCGGTCCTCGACCGCGTGCGCAATCCGCATCCCGGAACGAATTATGTTGCGCGGTTTACCTTTCCCGAATTCACCGTCGTGTGCCCGGTCACCGGCCAGCCGGATTTTGCCACGATCGTCATCGATTACGCTCCGCAGACCTGGCTCGTGGAGTCGAAGTCGCTGAAGCTTTACCTGAACAGTTTTCGCAATCACGGCGCGTTTCACGAAGAGTGCACGCTCACGATCGGCAAAAAAATCGTGGCGCTTTTGAAACCGAAATGGCTGCGCATCGGCGGCTATTTCCACCCGCGCGGCGGCATGCCGATCGATGTGTTCTGGCAGGCGGGAAAATTGCCCTCGGGCGTCTGGGCGCCCGACCAAGGCGTGAGGACCTATTCGGCGCGCGGATAGCCCTTCAGCGTCGCAATCAGCGCGCCCACTTCGCGCGCCGGATCTGCGGCGCGCATCACGCCGCCCATCACTGCCACGCCGGCGCAGCCAGCAGCGATGACTTCGCCGACGCGTGCGGTATTGATGCCGCCGATGGCGAGCACCGGCACGCGCGTGGCACGGGCGATTTCCAGAAGGCCCCTGCGGCCGATCTCGGGGCCATAGCCCGGTTTGCTCGGCGTCTCGAAGGCCGGTCCCGCGAGCGCATAATCGGCCGCATGCGGATCGATCGCCGCGGCTTCGGTGACGCTGTGGATCGACACGCCGATGAGCTTGCCCGGCCCCAGCAACGCGCGGGCCGCGGCGGTATCGCTGCCGGAGGGCAGATGCACGCCGTCAGCGCCGGCGAGCTTGGCGAGCGACGCCTCGCCGTGCAGCATGAGCCGCGCGCCATGCTTGCGCGCGAGCGGCAATAGCGCGCGCAACAGCGGAACCTGCTCGTCTTCGGGCAGATCTTTTTCGCGCAAGCTCACCCAGCGGCAGCCGGCCGCAAGCGCGGCGGCGACGATTGCGGCGAGCGGCCGCCGCGCCAACGCGCGGTCGGTGACCACCAGCAGCGGCGGATCGGGAAGCCGCATCGCCCCATCGCTCATTTCGGTTGTCCGCAACGCACGATTATGGGAAATTTGTTCGGCGTGAGGAACAAGAGGCGATTTCCATGCGTACCAGGTCTATGCGCACCAAGTCGATTATGACGGTCATGCTGGCGGGCGGGTTGGGCGTGGCGTCGCTCTCGACGGCCTTGGCGGCAAAGGGGCAGCCCAAGATGACCGGGGCCTGTGCTCAATCAGCCGGCCGCTGCGTATCCGACTGCGATCAGCTTGAATGGTGTCAGGTTTATACCTGCGTCAACGGGCAGTCGACGCCGGTGCCGTTCTGGCGCTGCTTCCAGCCGAGCGGACTGTGCCTCGCACCGCACTGCTAGCGCATCAGCGTTCGATGGGCGCGTAGCTCGAGACGGTGCTTGGCGCGGCCATCGGCACGAGATGACGCGGGACGACAATGCGCTGGCCTTCATCAAGCGCCGCCGTCTCCGGCACCGAATTGATCTGGGCGAGCGACCAAAGCGGCACGTGATAAACCGCCGCCAGCGTTTTCAATGTATCGCCGGCATGCGCTTGCACCGGCTGGCCTGAATCCCAGAGTTCGATCGCGGCATCGGCCGGGACCTCCAAGCGGATCGGCACCGTCTCGCCTTGGGCACTGGCGGGTGTTCCGGCGAGTTGCGCGACCTTGGCGACCAATTGCTCATGGATGTGCTCGGTCTTCTCGATATTGATGTGGATGATCTCGCCGTGGTCTTTGAGATTGTAGCTCGCATAGTGGCCGTGGAAGCGTGAGCCTTGCACCACGTTGCCGCCGCCCATGAAATTGGAGGATTGATAGAGGTTGATATAGCGCTCGACGTTGGGCGGCACGTCGCCAGCGATACGGCTCGGGTCGTAGGTGACGAGGAGCGCAACCGGGATATTCTCGGTATTCAGCCTCTCGGCGAAGTCCAAGGCCGAATCCCCGCCCATGGAATGGCCGATGAGCGTGATCGGGGCAGGATCGCGGCGATAGTCGCGGATCGCCTCGTCGGCGACGCTGCGCCACATCAAATAGGTGTCGACGCTGGCGGTGATGCCGGCGCCGTTGAGCCGCTCCGCCAGCTTGTCCATGCCGCGCGAATAGATCAGACCGGCGACGCCGCGGAACAAGTAAGCGCGGCCGCGTGGCTCGGTGACTTTCTGCGCCGCTCCCGGCGGCGGTGCGAGTGTGGTGTCGGCGGCATCGGCGACAACGACCGGTTTGGCGACGGGCGCCGTCGCCGGCGCGGCGTCATTAAGCTTGCCTTGTGCCGCCCGCGCAAACAACGAGCTAAGCGCCGCGTCGTCCGATTTATCTGATGAAGCCGAGGTCGTGCCGGTGGGTCCCGGATCGGCCAGCGAAGTCTGTCCGTCTTTCATCCACGCGGCCCCTTTACCCGGCGAGGTGAAGGCGCCAGCCGTTTCGGAATCGAACATCGCATAGCTGCCGCAGCCGGACAGGGACGCCGCGAGCAGCAGAACTACGATATGCCTAAATTGCACGACGTGCTTCCGACACTGATGTCTGATCTTACCTGAAGACAACGGGCCAAACAGCCTGCGCCGCGCCGGTCCATTGCCGAGGAACTCTGGAAGTTAGGCGCCCGAGAATCGTCATCTAATTCACGCTAAGCGGCGAGGAGACCTCCAAATCCTTAATTTCCCCCGAATGCGGGATGAGCCGTGCCACTTCCGCCGGGTGAAATCAGGGACCTATCCCGGCTTCGCCCCGGCTTTTTCATGGCGGCCGCGACCGGGAATGACTTAATAGAGGCAGATGAACCACGCCCCCCGCATTTCCTTCGTTTCGCTCGGCTGCCCGAAGGCGCTCGTTGATTCCGAGCGGATCATCACGCGGCTGCGCGCGGAGGGTTATGAGCTTTCTCGCGAACACGCCGGCTCCGACCTCGTTATCGTCAATACCTGCGGATTCCTCGATAGCGCGCAGACGGAATCGCTTGCCGCCATCGGCACCGCCATGGCCGAAAACGGCAAGGTCATCGTCACCGGCTGCATGGGCGCGGAGCCGGAAAAGATCATTGCGGCACATCCTGGCGTGCTCGCCGTCACCGGGCCGCAGCAATACGAGAGTGTGGTCGAGGCCGTGCATCGCGCCGCGCCGCCGCAGCACGATCCCTACACTGATCTGATCCCGCCCGAAGGCATCAAGCTGACGCCGCGGCATTACGCTTATCTAAAGATTTCAGAAGGATGCAATAATCGTTGCACGTTCTGCATCATCCCGAAATTGCGCGGCGATCTGGTGTCGCGGCCGGCCGCCGATGTGCTGGGCGAGGCGGAACGGCTGGTGGCGGCAGGCGTCAAGGAACTCCTCGTTATTTCCCAGGACACCTCGGCCTATGGCGTCGACCTGAAATACGCCCCGAGCCGATGGAAAGGCCGCGAGGTGCGCACGAAATTTCTCGATCTCGCCCGCGAGCTCGGCGAATTCGGCGTGTGGGTGCGGCTGCATTACGTCTACCCCTACCCGCATGTCGATGACGTCATTCCATTGATGGCGGACGGCAAGGTGCTGCCCTATCTCGATGTGCCGTTCCAACACGCCAGTCCTGACGTGCTTAAACGCATGCGCCGGCCCGCGGCGCAGGCGAAGACGCTGGAGCGCATCCGGGCCTGGCGCGAGATTTGCCCGGCGCTGACTATCCGCTCGACCTTCATCGTCGGCTTTCCCGGTGAAACGGAACGGGATTTTTCGCTGTTGCTTGACTGGCTCGGCGAGGCGCAACTCGATCGTGTCGGCTGCTTCCGCTACGAACCGGTGGCGGGCGCCACGGCCAATGATCTGGGCGTGCCGGTGCCCGATGCGGTCAAGGAGGAACGCTGGCACCGCTTCATGGCGCGCCAGCAGGAGATTTCGCAAAAGCGGCTCAAGCGCCGGGTCGGTGGCCGCGAACGTGTCATCATCGATGAAGTCGGGCCGACCGTCGCCAAGGGCCGCAGCAAAGGTGATGCGCCACAGATCGACGGCGCGGTCTACGTTGCAAGCCGACGGCCGCTGCGCCTCGGCGAGATCGCCACCGTGAAGATCGAGCGCGCGGATGCCTACGATCTCCACGGCACGGTGGTTGGCTACTAGAGCCCGCTCGCTTCGCTTTCACCTCAACATCCATGCTAGGATGGCTGCTTCCGCAAATCAGAGATCATCGCGATGCCGCTCTCCGACACCATCAAGACCCTGATCCGCAATGCCTGGGACGATGGCTGTCCCTGTCTCGTCGCCACCTCCGGGCCGGCGGGGCCTAACATTTCGGTGAAGGGCAGCATGATCGTGTTCGACGACGCTCACCTGGCTTATTGGGAGCGCTCCAAGCGCACGGGGCTGGAGAACTTGTCGCACGACAAGCGGGTGTGCGTGATGTACTCGAACTTCAAAGCCCAGCGCGACGGCGTGCTGGAAAGCGGCTTTTTGCGCTTCTTCGGCAGTGTCGAATTGCACGAGAGCGGGCCGCTGCACGAAGCGATTTTTGCAAAACTGCTGCCGCGCGAGCAGACCCATGTCGGCGCCGATACCGGTATCGGCGCGTTGATCAAGATCGACAGGGCTATCGATATCCGCGGCAAGCCGATCGTGTGATCAGCGGCGTTCGGCCAGCACGCGTCGGATAGCGCTCGTCAGCTTCGCCAGTTCGTCGTCGGCAATCGTGAAGGCCGGCGTCAGATACACGATTGAGCCGAACGGCCGGATAAATACCCCCTCGTCGATAAAGCGCCGCCGCAAGGCATCGAGATTATCGATGCGGTCAAGCTCGACCACTCCGATGGCGCCCTGCACGCGAACGTCTTTCACGCCGGCAAGAGACCGACAGGGTTCGAGACCTTGGCGCAAGGCGGCTGCGATTTTCGCGACTTGCCCTGGCCGCGGCTCGCGCGCGAACAGATCGAGCGAGGCATTGGCTGCCGCGCAGGCGAGCGGGTTCGCCATAAAGGTCGGTCCGTGCATCAGCGCCTTGGCCGGGTCGTCGGACCAGAACGCGTCGAAGACTTTTTGCCGGGCCATGGTGGCGGCGAGCGGTAGCGTGCCGCCGGTCAGCGCCTTGGACAGCGTGATGATATCCGGCACCACGCCGGCGTCCTGAAACGCGAACATCGCGCCGGTGCGGCCGAAGCCCGTGAATATCTCGTCCAGGATCAGCAAAATCTCGTAACGGTCTGCCAACGCTCGTAAAGTCCTTAATACTTGTGCGTCGTGAAAGCGCATGCCGCCGGCACCCTGGACCAGGGGTTCGACGATCATGGCGGCGACCTCTCCGCCGCCGCGTTGGGCCAGCACGGCCTCCAGCGCTGCCGTGCTTTCCGCGTCCGCCGGCAGGTCGGCTATGCTGTGCGCCGGCAAGAGCGCTCGGAACGCGCCATGGAAGCTGCCCTCCGGGTCCGATACGGCCATGGCGCCGGTTGTGTCGCCGTGATAACCGCCTTTGAACCCCACGATACGCGTCCGTCCCCGGTCGCCCCGATTGCGCCAGTACTGCACCGCCATTTTCAACGCGACTTCGACCGCAACCGAACCGGAATCACTGAAAAACACGCGATCGAGCCCGGACGGCGCTGACAAGGCCGTCAGACGACGCGCCAGCGTCAACGCCGGTTCGTGCACCATCCCGCCAAACATCACGTGCGGCATTTGTGCGAGCTGGCGCTCGACTGCGGCGCGGATGTGCGGGTGATTATAGCCGTGGCAAGCGGTCCACCATGAGGCGATGCCGTCGATTAATTCGCGGCCGTCGGCAAGCACGATGCGGCTGCCGCGCGTGGCCGTGACTGCGAGCGGCGGCGAGGCCGTTTTCATCTGCGCATAAGGCAGCCAGACATGGTCAAGACCGGCATACCAAGCGGGTTCGGCCGGCTCGCCTATTCCCTTGTTTCTGCTGGTATTGTCCGGCATTCGGCGCTTTCATGTGAGTTTGGCGGCTCCATTGTGCCTTTAGCTTCCGCCGAGGTCACGTTCGTTCGAGGCTGTGGCAGTTGATGCGTTCGCTCGATGAATTCGCCGGCGAGAAACTAGCGGCGCTCGAACGGGCGCAACTGCGCCGCACGCCGGCAGTCACGGCGCGCGCCGGAATCTGGGCCGAGCGCGACGGCCGCCGCTTCCTGTCGTTTTCGTGCAACGACTATCTCAATCTCAGCCAGCATCCCGAGGTGATTGCCGCCGCGATCGAGGCGACGGCGCGCTACGGCGTCGGCGCCGGCGCGTCGCGGCTCGTCACCGGCAATCATCCACTCTACGCCGAACTGGAAAGCCGGCTCGCGCGTCTCAAAGGCAGCGAAGCGGCGTGCGTGTTCGGCTCCGGCTATCTCGCCAATACCGGCATCATCCCGGCCCTGGTCGGCCCCAATGACCTTATCCTGGTCGATGAATTCTCGCACGCTTGCATCCATGCCGGCGCCCGGCTGAGCGGGGCTGCGATCAAGCTCTATCGCCACGCCGACGTCGCGCATGCCGCAGAAATCTTGGCGGCACATCGTGCCGGCAAACAGCGCGCGCTCATCGCAACCGACGGGGTCTTCTCGATGGACGGCGATCTGGCGCCACTTGCCGCGCTGTCGGCGCTCGCGCGACGCTACGACGCTTGGCTTCTCGCCGACGACGCGCACGGCCTTGGTGTGGTCGGCGGTGGCCGCGGTTCGAGCTTCGCCGGCGGCGGCGGAGCTCAAGCGCGGTGCGACGTGCCGCTGCAGATGGGCACTTTGTCGAAGGCGGTCGGTGGCTATGGCGGCTATCTGTGCGCCTCGCGCGCCGTCATCGATCTCATGCGCACGCGCGCCCGGACATTTATCTACTCGACCGGCCTGCCGCCGTCGGTGATCGCCGCCGCTTCCGCCGCGCTCGACGTGATCGAGCGCGATCCGGCCTACGCCGCCGAGCCGCTGCGCAAAGCGCGGCTTTTCGCCCGCGCGCTTAATTTGCCGGAGGCGCAGAGCGCGATCGTTCCGATGATCGTCGGCGAAACGAACGCGGCGCTGGCGGCCTCCGAACTGTTGCGCGACGAGGGCTTCCTCGTCGTTGCAATCAGGCCGCCGACGGTGCCCGCGGGGACGGCGCGCCTGCGCTTTGCCTTTACCGCGCAACACGCTGATACCGACATCGCGCGGCTTGCGGACATCGTGCGCATGCGTGTTTTCAGGCACTAAGCCGTGGCCGCGATCTTCATCACCGCGACCGGGACCGATGTCGGCAAGACCTTCGTCGCCGCCTCGTTGATCCGGCACTTTCGCCAGATGGGCCGCTCGGTGGACGCCATCAAACCGGTTGTCTCCGGCTTCGATCCGGAACACGCCGCGGCCAGTGATCCGGGCGTGCTGCTTCACGCGCTCGGCTTGCCTGCGACGTTGGCGGAGATCGACCGGATATCGCCATGGCGCTTTCGTGCCGCGTTGTCACCCGATCTCGCGGCCCGACGCGAAGGGCGCAACATCGATGTCGATGCCGTCGTGACGTTTTGCCAAAACGCCGTCCAGCAGCGACGGGACATCTTGCTGATCGAAGGCGTCGGCGGCGTCATGGTGCCGCTCGACGGCGAGCGCACGGTGCTGGACGTCATGATGGCGCTGCAACTGCCGCTAATCCTGGTCACCGGCAGCTATCTCGGCACTATCAGTCACACGCTGACCGCGCTCGATGCGCTGTTCCAGCGCCGCCTCAAAGTCATGGCCACCATCGTCAGCGAGACGCCGGGCTCGGCCGTGCCGCTTGACGACACCGTGGCGGCGATCGGGCGCTTCGTCGCGCCGGTGATCGGCCTGCCGCGCCAAGAATCGCGGCCCGACGACAGATCGAGCACGGCTTCCGCGCTCGACCGCATCTTCGGGGCGTAGCAGCCGCGGGGTTCAGCCGGGGAAGAAATGGACCTGCACCAGCGTTTCCAGGGTGCCTTCGAGGTTGAACAGCGCATGCAACAGGAACGTCAACAGCAACGAACCGCTGCGCCAGCGCATCCAGCCTAAAAACAGGCCGATGACGAAGATCTGCAAGACGCCGGTCCAGTCATACTGAATGTGCAGTCCCGCCCACACCAGCGAGATCACAACGATCGCCGGCCACACCATGCGTTCCGAGCGCGCCCAACCGCGGAACAGGAAACCGCGGAACATGATCTCTTCGCCCGCCGGCGCGACCACGATCGCCGCGACGAACATGGCCGGCAGCCAGCCCTCCTTGGCCGCCGTGGTGAAGGATTGCAGTTGAAACGGCGTCACCAACATCTGGCCGCTGAGGTAAAGCAGCGCGTCGCTCGCCGCGATGAGCCCGACGAGGCAGCCGAGCCCGAGCGCTACGTCGTTTCGCCGCGGCCATTGCAGGGCCAGATATTCCACCGGATTGGCGCGCGCCAGCCAGGTGGCAAGCGCAATCACGCCGACCGAGACCGGATTGGAAATTACGATGAACAGCGTCACGAGGGCGCCGTCATAAGGTGTTTCAAGGATCGAGTTCCAGGCGCCCGCGCGCAGCCAAAACAGCAATCCGAAGCCGACGAATTGACCCGCAAGGAAGGCAAGAACGGCCCAGCCCAGCGTCGCCCAATAACCCCAGATTCGCATCGCGGCCTCGTTATTCCGGGGCGCGAGCCATAGGCGACGAGCCCGGAATCCCTACTCACGGTGATTCGAGATAAACGCGCCAGCAGCAAAACCGGCGCCCTGGGGTTATGGCTTCCGGGCGCACCGCCGTGCGGCGCCCCGGAATGACCGGCTCAAGGTATCAGGATGGAAGATCCGGTGGTGGCGCGGCCTTCGAGGTCCTTGTGTGCTTGCACCGCATCCTTCAGCGCGTATTTCTGATTGATCGGAATTTTGACCGCGCCTTTGCCAACCACGTCGAACAGATCATTGGCAATGGCGAGCAGATCCTCGCGTTTGGCGGCATAGGTGTTGAGCGTCGGGCGCGTGGCGAAGAGCGAGCCTTTCGTTTGCAGGATGTTGATGCTGAAGGCGTCGATCTGCCCCGATGCACTGCCGTAGCTTACGAACATGCCGAGCGGCTTGAGACAATCGAGCGACGCCGGAAAAGTCGTCTTGCCGATGCCGTCGTAGATCACCTCGCACATCTTGCCGCCAGTGAACTCTTTGGTTTTCGCGACAAAATCCTCGTCGCGGTAGAGGATAGTGTGGTGGCAGCCATTGGCCTTGGCCAGCGCCGCTTTGTCCTTCGAGCCCACCGTGCCGATGACGGTGGCGCCGAGATAGTTCGCCCATTGGCACAGGATGAGGCCGACGCCGCCGGCCGCGGCGTGAATGAACACGGTCATGCCCTTCTCGACTTTGAAGGTGCGGCGCAGGAGATATTCCACCGTCATGCCCTTGAGCATCATGGCGGCCGCCTGTTCGTAGCTGACCGTCGAAGGCAGTTTGACGGCGCGGTCGGCCGGCACCAGCCGTTCCGCCGCGTAGCAGCCCAGTCCGACGACATAGCCGACGCGATCGCCCACTTTGAGCTCGGTGACGCCCGCGCCCACCGCGACGACCTCGCCGGCGGCTTCGTTGCCGGCGACGAATGGCAGGCCGACCGGCGACGGATACATGCCCATGCGGAAATAGGTGTCGATGAAATTGACGCCGCAAGCGTGCTGCTTG
>Ga0181525_10000261_pt1 | contig 47537 bp, 37 predicted proteins | sample PEATcosm2014_Bin_48_FD_121100 | JGI IMG/M metagenome (GOLD analysis project Ga0181525, IMG submission 121100) | Peatland microbial communities from MTU Mesocosm Facility, Houghton, MI, USA - PEATcosm2014_Bin06_10_metaG | ecosystem: Environmental > Terrestrial > Soil > Wetlands > Peat | place... | reverse complement strand
GCTGGCACTGCGGCAGCCCCTCGCTGATGCCGATGCGGCCGGCGGTGCGAAACGCCATGTCGGAGGAATCGACGGTGTGATAGGAGCCGTCGATCAGCGCGACGTGCAAATCGACCACCGGGAATCCCAAAGGCCCATTGGCGAGCGCGTCGACGACGCCTTCCTCGACGGAGGGGATGTAGTTTCGCGGCACCACGCCGCCGGTGATCTTGTCTTCGAACGAGAATCCGGCGCCGCGCGGCATCGGCTTGATGTCGATCACAACGTCGCCGTATTGGCCGTGACCGCCGGACTGTTTCTTGTGCCGGCCGCGCTGGGTAACGCCCTTGCGGATGGTTTCGCGATAACCGACCGAGGGCTGGCGGCGCTCGATGGCGACGCCGTAGCGCTCGCCAAGACGCTCGGTGGCGACACGCAAGTGCATCTCGCCCTGCCCCCACAATACCACCTCATGGGTCTCCGGATTGTGCACGATGACAAGCGAGGGATCTTCCTCGGCGAGCTTATTGAGCGCCTGACCGAGCTTGACGTCGTCCTTGCGCTCCTTCGCCGAGATGGCGATAGCGAGCACCGGCGGACAGGGCTCGACTTTGGCCACCGCAGGATACGCCTGTTTGCCCGCGGTCAAGGTGTCGCCGGTCTTGGCTTTGTCGAGTTTGGCGAACGCGACAGTCTCTCCGAGCATCGCCGGCCCGCGCTTTTCGGTCGATGCACCGACGAGCTTGAACACACCGGCGACGCGACCGGCCTCGCCGTCGGCGGTCAAGAAATTCGTACCGTCGCCGGCTTGGCCGGCGAGCACGCGTGCAATCGACATTTTGCCGCCATGAGTGGTGTTCTGCGTCTTGAGCACATAGGCGACCGTGTCGTTGCCGGCAGCTCTGATGCCAAGCCGCTTGGCGGTTTCGGCAATGCCCGGCGCTTCGTGTCGGAGCGCCTTCAACAGCCGCAAGACGCCGTTGGCGCGCGTCGCCGTTCCCATCAGCACCGGGCACACCAGCCCTTCGCGCAATTCGCGCGTCAGATCGTCGAACACCTTGTCGCGCGGCGGCTCGATGTCTTCGAGCAGCTGCTCCATGAGCTCGTCGTCGTGGTCGGCGAGCGTCTCGAGCATCGAGAAGCGCGCGGTCTTCTCGCGATCGGCCGCGTCACCTGCGAGCGCCACGATCTCAGAGGGCGCGTGCTCTTTGTAGACAAACGCCCGCTCCAGCGCGAGATCGACGAAGCCGGTGATGATGTCGCCGGCGAAGGTCGGAATTTGGCGCAGGATAAGCTTGGTGCGCGATGCCGGCTGCAACAGATTGAGCACGTCGTGCACGCCGGCGTCGGCCTTGTCGATTTTGTTGAGAAACAGGATGCGGGGAATTTTGCGGTCTTCCAGCTCGCGCTGGATAAGCTGCAGCTGTGCAATTTTCTTTTCATCCATTTCGCAAACGACGACGGCCACGTCGATCGCCGGCAGCGCCGCGCGCATATCGTGGACGAATTCGACCGAGCCCGGGCAATCGAGGAAGGTGTAATTATCGCCCACGAAGCTTGCCGTCGCGGCCGCAAGCTCCACGCTCATGTGATGATGGCGGGCTTCGGGGCTGGAGTCGCCGACGGTATTGCCGGCTTCGACCGCACCCTGGCGGGGGATGACGCCCGTCCGGGCCAAGATCGCTTCGAGGAGCGTGGTCTTGCCGCTCTGGAAGGGACCAACCAATGCGACACAGCGAGGACCGGCCGCGCGCGCAGCATTATTTCCGTTGGCTGCCATGACTGCCTCCCGACCGCTGACCCGTCGTTTTGGCGCGGGCCGCGCCGGCATCGTTTCAGGCGACGCCGGGGCTGGTCAAGGGGCGCGATATTGTGGCGCCGATGGCGTTTTTTGGAACGCGGCCGGTGAACGCTTTACGGAGCGGGGTGAAGTTCCAATGCCCCGATGCCGCCGGCGACGTCTAGACCGATCTGACCCTGCACGGACAGCGGTTGCAGCGCAACGGTGCGATTCGAGCCGCCGACCAGAACGTTGGCGCCAAGACCTGCGGCAACGGATATTTCGGCGGTCGCGCCGGCATATTTGCCGGCCAGCATTCCTCTATATCGGGCGTTACTATCAGCAAACACCGCCCAAACGATAACCCCACCGGTGGTGAAGCCCACGTCAAGCCCGACCGTCGTCATAGTGCCGGTATAGGCTTCGTCCGGTTGCCCCGGCTGACCTTTGAAAATGCAATTTACATTCTTCTGCGACCCGAGGATCAGGCCGATGCTGGCGGACATCGAACAGGTGAGCTGACCGACCTGGGCGCGCGACTGCGCGTTTGCCGACCCCGGAACCATCGCCAGCGCGGCCGCGGAAATCGCCGCCGCGGCGAAAGCAGTGCGAAACATTATGATTACTCCTTACCCGGCGCCCCCACGGGGCCTTTGAGCCCACAGATTGTAAGCGAGAAAACCTACGGCGTCTTGATCATTCCGGTGCGCAACCGCTCCCGAATGACCGTTGCAGCTATTTCAGGTTACCGCAGAAACGCTGAATGCGGGCACAAGCCTCCTCGACCGCCGCCGTTGCGGTCGCGTAGGAGATGCGAAACGCCGGTCCGTAGCCGAACGGCGTGCCCTGCACCACCGCGACGCCCTCGGCCTCGAGGAGTTCGCTGACGAAGTCCTCGTCGGTCGCGAGCTTTTTTCCGGTCGGCGCTAACTTGCCGATCGTGCCGCCGCACGATGGGTAGACGTAAAACGCGCCTTCCGGCTTCGGACAGCGGATGCCGTTGGCTTGGTTGAGCATAGAGACGCAAAGGTCGCGCCGCTCTTTGAAGACTTTGTTGTGCCTTTGAATGAAATCCTGCGGACCGTCGAGCGCCTCGACCGCCGCCCATTGCGAGACAGCGGTCGGGTTCGACGTCGACTGCGATTGGATCATCGCCATGGTCTTGATCAGCGATTCAGGACCGCCGGCATAGCCGATGCGCCAGCCGGTCATGCAATAGGCCTTGGACACGCCGTTGACCGTCAGCGTGCGCTCATAGAGCTGCGGCTCGAGCTCCGCCGGCGAATAGAACTTGAAGTCGTCGTAGACCAGATGCTCGTACATGTCGTCCGACATGATGTGAACGTGCGGGTGACGCACCAGCACATCGGTCACCGCCTTGAGCTCGGCACGCGTGTACGCGGCGCCCGTCGGGTTCGACGGCGAGTTGAAGATGATCCATTTGGTCTTCGGCGTGATCGCGCGTTCCAACGCCTCCGGCTTCATCTTGAAACCGGATTCCATGGTGGTCGGCACCTCCACCGGCTCGCCGCCGGCGAGCAGCACCATTTCCGGATAGCTGACCCAATAGGGCGCCGGGATGATCACCTCGTCGCCGGGATTGATGGTCGCCAACAGCGCGTTGAACAGTACCTGTTTGCCGCCGGTGCCGACGATGATCTGCGACGGCTTATAAGCGAGCTCGTTCTCGCGCTTGAATTTGCGTGCGATCGCCGCCTTCAATTCCGGAATGCCGTCGACAGCGGTGTATTTGGACGCCTTGCCGTCGCGGATCGCCTTGATCGCCGCTTCCTTGATGTTTTCAGGCGTGTCGAAATCGGGCTCGCCGGCCCCAAGGCCAATAACGTCACGGCCCGCCGCTTTCAGCGCGCGCGCCTTGTCCGTCACGGCGATGGTCGCCGAGGGCTTAATGCGCGAGGTGCGGTCCGCGAGGAAGGCCATTGTTCAAGTCTCCAACGTCAAAGCGCGTGCTTGGTAAAGCGCCCGGCCCGCGCAAGCAAGGGCAAGAGGCGCAGCCGGGCTCAATTCTCCGTTAAGACCGCACAGGCCTAATGCGCGCGAAGCGGTCTTAGGGCAAAGCGGCGATGAAACGGTTAGTCGAGATCTTGCGCAGCGGGGATTGGCTCACGACCGAGCGCATCCGTCTGGTGGCCGCCGCCATCATCGCTGTGTCCGTCGCCAGCCTCGCTTACCTCTTGGTCAGCGCCAACGGCCTTGTCGACAGCCAGGGACGGCCGCTGGGCACGGATTTCTCGAGCTTTTATGCCGCCGGAACTTATGTTCTCGAGGGCCTTCCCGCGGCGCCCTACGAGCCGGCCCTGCAGCATGCCCGCGAGCAGGCGATGTTCGGACCGGCGACGCCTTTCTACAGCTGGTTTTACCCGCCAATTTTTCTGCTCGCCGCCGCCGTGATGGCTTTGATGCCGTATGGCGTGGCGCTTGCCGCCTGGCTCGCGGCGACGCTTGGGCTTTATGTTTTGGCGATCCGCGCGATCGTGCCGTTGTCGTTGCGCGTGGCGACGCACGACTGGCTCCTGCTCGCGCTCGCCTTTCCGGCGGTGCTGGTCAATCTCGGCCACGGCCAAAACGGATTTCTCACTGCGGCACTGTTTGGCGGCGCGCTGGCGCTTCTCGACCGCCGGCCGGTTGTCGCCGGAATCCTGTTCGGCCTCCTCGCCTATAAACCGCAGCTCGGGTTGATGATCCCGTTCGCCTTGGCCGCGAGCGGCCGCTGGCGCGCACTGGCGGCGGCCGGCGCCGCGGCTTTCGCGCTCGCCATCGCAACGACCGTCATATTCGGCGCTGACGTGTGGCGCGCGTTCCTCAACGCCAGCCATTTCGCCCGCACCGTCGTGCTCGAACAGGGCGACGTCGGCTTCTACAAAATGCAGAGCCTGTTCGCGTGGGCGCGGCTGTGGGGTGCGCCCGTTGCGCTCGCCTACGCATTGCAAAGCGTGTTGACTGCCGTGCTTGCCAGCGTCGTGGCGGCGCTCTGGCGCAGCGCAGCACCGTACGCGCTCAAAGCCGCCGCACTCTGCCTCGCCGCCGTTCTCGCGACGCCGTTTGTATTCGACTACGACATGATGGTGCTGGCGCCGGCGATCGCGTTCCTGGCCATCGACGGGCTCGAACGCGGTTTCACTCCTTGGGAAAAGACCGGTGTCGCCGTCCTTTGGCTCGCGCCGATTGTCGCACGCACCTTCACGCAGGCGACGTGGATTCCGCTCGGCGTGCCGATCATGCTTGCGATATTCATTTTGTTGTTGCGGCGCAGCACGCTTTCCTTCCCCTCGCCGATAGCTTTTTCCAGCAAGTTCCTTCTAAAATAGTCCCTTGCCGCCTTTGGCAGCCGGCGGCCATGACATCGCCGCGTTCACGACATATGCAACGAAAAGGAGTCGGTCGGTTCGTGGTGGGGAGCGCCCATGTTTACGCTCTATTCGATGGAACGCTCGGGCAACAGCTACAAGGCGCGCCTCGCCTTGGCGCAGCTCGCCATACCTTGCCGGGTTGTTGAGATCGATATTCTCAAGGGCGAGAGTCACACGCCCGAATTCCTGACCAAGAATCCGAACGGGCAAATTCCGCTCTTAGAGGTGGCGCCCGGCCGCTTCCTCGCCGAGTCCAACGCCATTCTTTGGTACATCGCCGACGGCACCGCGCTGGCGCCGGAGGATCGCATTGAACGGGCCGAAGCGCTGCAATGGATGTTCTTCGAGCAGCACAGCCTGGAACCGAATCTCGGCGCCGCCTATTTTTGGCTAACGCTGGTCAAAGGCGGACGCGATTTGCAGCGCCATGCCTTTGAGGATTGGATGGAAGAAGGCCATCGGGCGCTCGGCGTGATGGAAAATCACATCGCGCTGCACGACTTCTTCGCCGCCGACCGCTACACCATCGCCGACATCGCGCTCTACGCCTACACCCATGTCGCGCATTTGTGCGATTATGATCTGAGGCCGTTTCCGGCGGTGCGCGAATGGCTCAAGCGCGTCGCCGCACAGCCCGGCCACGTCACCATGAATTTCGATCCGGCGGCGGCAGTAGCCGCGAAGTGAAAGCCGGCAAAAAGACGCCGCCGACGTTTTTCGGCAGGCGCGCTTGCGTCACCCGGCGCGGTTCGGTCACGTGACTGCAAAACCACACCGGCGGTTTATCGCCGCCATTGGCGGACGCGTTAACCAAATATTAACCAAAACTCACCAAATCGCCTTTGTTCTTCAATGGCGCCGCCCCAATCGGCCGCGACACTGGGGAGATCGAAAACCGATTCGCAAAGGATGATGGTCATGGCAGCGCCAACCGGTGGCATCGGATTCGCCCCGCCGCGCCGCGACAGGAGATTAGCGCGGCGGCGCGCCGCCGCGATCGAATTGATCGCTACATTTTCGCTCACCGTATCGCTGGTAATTGCCGTAACCGCGGTATCGCTAGGCAATCGAGCGCTGTCGCGCACCGATGACGGCGGCGACCGGCCGTCCGCGCAGGCGCCGATCGGCGTCCTGCTTGATCGGGCGGATAACTGGCTTTCGCCGCGCGACCTTCGCTAAGCCGGGCGCCTTGCCCCATCTCCCGCGGGTGTCGGCAAGGCAAAAGAAATCTTGACGGAAAAGATTTCGCCCGCAATGCCTGCAGGCGGAGCCCGGACCGGCCGGGAGCAAGGTCGCCAACCGCCGACCCGATGAACGACCACGCGCAACCGTTGCGTAGCGATGCTCCGGCGCCGGAGCGCATAGCGATAAACCGGCTGATGCTGTTTTTCGCTCTCGTCTACGTCGTCGAAGGCGTTGGTCAGGTCATCGGGCTGATCGCTCAACCGCTGACATATTATTTGAAGCAGGAGCACGGCTGGAGCGCGCTGCAAGTCACCGCCTATTTCGCGTTGTTCAATTTTCCCTGGATCATCAAGCCGCTCTACGGCGCGTTGTCGGACCTCGCGCCGATCTTCGGCTATCGGCGCAAAGCCTATCTCATCGCCGCCAATGTCGTGGCCGCCGGCGCGTATCTGTGGAGCACGCAGCTCACGTCGCCGGGCGAGCTTGCGCTCGCGCTACAGCTCACCGCTTACGCGATGGCGACGTCAAGCACGGTCTGCGGCGCCGTTTTGGTCGAGAGTGGGCACACGCTCGGCCAGGCCGGCAGGTTCGTCAACCAGCAATGGCTGTGGTTCAACATCGCCGCGATGGCGTCGGCGATCGTGGGCGGCGAGCTCGTGCAGCATTTGCCGCCGGCCTCCGCAATGCACATCGCGGCCCTGATCGTCGCCATCGCGCCGGTCATGGTGCTATTCGGAACGCTGTTTCTGATCCCGGAGCGCAGAACCAAGATCAACGCGCCCGCATTTCGCGACACGCTTTCCGCCCTCGTCGCCGCGAGCAAAAAACGCGAACTGTGGATCGTCGGAACTTTTCTTTTCCTTTATTACTTCAGTCCCGGCCTGAGCACGCCGCTGTATTACACGATGACCGACAAGCTCGAGTTCTCGCAAAGCTTCATCGGCATTCTGGGCTCGATCACGGCCGCCGGCTGGGTCGTCGGCGCGCTGCTGTACCGCTACTTTCTCGACGTCACGTCGTCGAAGCGTGTTCTCAATCTCTCGATCGCGCTCGGCACCACAACGACCGCCGCCTATTTGTTGCTCTACAACGAAGTCACGGCGGTGATTTTGAGCTTTTGCAGCGGCTTTGCCGCCATGCTGGCGACCGTGGCCACGGTGACGCTCGCCGCCGATTACTGCCCGCCCCGATCGGAAGGCTTCAGCTTCGCGGTGATGATGTCGCTGATCAATCTGGCGACCGCGTCCGGCGACATCGTCGGCTCGTTTCTGTTCGACCGTCTGTTTCACAACACTTTGGCGCCGCTGGTTCTGGTGTCGGCGGCCTTTACGGCTTTCGCCTTCGTTCTCGTTCCGCTATTGCGGCTCGGGGACAAAAGGCAAGGACTGCCGGCGAGCACGGCGTCCGACTAAGTGAACCATTTACGACGTGCGCCGGCGATCTTGGCGCAATACCGCGATTGACGGCGGCCCGGAAATTGCATGGAAATGGTGTACTTTCCCTACGGCATAATTTGATCGGTACTGCGTATCCTCATGTCCATCCTGGTCGGGCTTCATCACGCCACCCGCTACGAATATGATCGTCCGGTCGCTCTCGGACCGCAAATCGTGCGGCTGCGGCCGGGCGCCCATTGCCGCACCCGGATTCCGAGCTATTCGCTGACGGTGACGCCGGCCCAGCACTTCGTGAACTGGCAGCAGGATCCGCACGGCAATTGGCAGGCGCGTTTTGTCTTCCCAGAAAAAACCACCGAGTTCTCCGTCACCGTCGATCTGATCGCCGACATGGAGGTGATCAATCCGTTCGACTTTTTCGTCGAGCCTTATGCGGAGACCTGGCCGTTTTCATTTGCACCGGAGTTGCGCGAGGACCTCGCCGCCTACGTCGAACCGGAGCCCGCCGGCCCGCTGATGGCAGAGCTCGTTCGTTCGATTCCGCGCACGCCGCGCAACACCGTCGACTTTCTGGTCGAGCTCAATCAGCGCCTGCAGCACATGGTCCGCTATCTGATCCGCATGGAGCCGGGCGTACAGACGCCGGAAGAGACGGTCGCGTCCGCGGCCGGTTCCTGCCGCGACACGGCGTGGCTGTTGGTGCAGTTGCTCCGCCAAATCGGCCTGCCGGCGCGCTTTGTCTCCGGCTACCTCATCCAGCTCAAGCCCGACCTCAAGCCGCTCGACGGTCCCGCGGGAGCTTCGGAAGATTTCACCGACTTGCACGCCTGGACCGAGGTCTACCTGCCGGGCGCCGGCTGGATCGGGCTTGATCCGACGTCGGGATTGTTGTGCGGCGAAGGCCATCTGCCGGTCGCGGCAACGCCGCATTACCACTCCGCCGCGCCGATCAGTGGGCTGGTCGAACCGAGCGAGGTCAAGTTCGCGTTCGAGATGAGTGTTAAGCGGATCGCCGAACAACCGCGCGTCACCGCGCCGTTTTCCGACGAAGACTGGAATGCGCTCGATGCGCTCGGCAACAAAGTCGACGCCGATCTTCTGGCACACGACGTGCGGCTCACCATGGGTGGCGAGCCGACATTCGTTTCGGTCGACGATTATCAGTCGGCGGAATGGAACACGGCGGCGGTCGGTCCGACCAAGCGGGTGCGCGCCGACGAACTGGTGCGCCGCCTGCGAGCGCGCTTCGCGCCCGGCGGCCTGCTGCATTACGGCCAGGGCAAATGGTATCCGGGCGAGCCGCTGCCGCGCTGGGCATTCGCGCTGTACTGGCGGCGCGACGGGGTTCCGATCTGGCGCGACGAAAGCCTGATCGCACGCGAAGCCGCCGATCACAATCCGACGGCGGATGATTCACAGCATCTCGCCGAAGGGATTGCCGAGCGTCTGGGAATCACGGCCGGCTACGTACAGCCCGTTTACGAGGACCCGACCGACCGGATGCTCAAACAAGGTCTTATCCCGGAGAATATCGATCCCAGCGATCCGAAGGTCGACGATCCGCGTGAGCGTGCCCGCATTCTCAAGCTCTTCGACAGCCACCTCAGCCAGCCGGCGGGTTACGTGCTGCCGGTGCAGCGCTGGACCGCGCAAGCCAAGCCCGGATGGTTGAGCGAAGTGTGGCAAACGCGCCGCGGCCGGCTGTTCCTGATGCCGGGCGACTCGCCAGTCGGCTTCCGCCTGCCGTTGCAATCGCTGCCCGATATCGCCCCGGCGAGTTATCCGCATTTGATCCCGGCCGATCCCTTCGCCGAGCAAAAGCCGCTGCCCGATCCGCGCGTCACCCATCCGCTGCGCCAGCACGCTTTGGCCAGGGCCGGCGAGGAGATCGCCCCGCCGCTTGCGCCCGAAACCTTAGTCATGCAGCGCACCCCTATCGCTGCGACCGGCGGCGCAGGCGCACCGGTGCGCACGGCGCTCGCGATCGAAGTCCGCGATGGGCGGCTGTGCGTGTTCATGCCGCCGGTAGAGACGCTCGCCGATTATCTCGAACTTCTCGCCGTCGTCGAATCGACGGCTGCCGATCTCGACGTGCCCGTCCACATCGAGGGATACGAGCCGCCGCCCGATCCGCGGCTCAACGTCATCAAGGTAACGCCCGATCCCGGCGTCATCGAGGTCAATATCCACCCCGCCAGCTCCTGGCGCGAGGCGGTCGGCATCACCCGCAGCCTCTATGAGGAAGCACATCTGTCCCGGCTCGGCACCGACAAATTCATGCTCGACGGCCGCCACAGCGGTACCGGCGGCGGCAATCACGTCGTGCTCGGCGGCCGCAATTCCGCCGACAGTCCGTTTCTGCGCCGGCCCGATCTGCTCAAAAGCCTGGTGTTGTATTGGCAACGGCGGCCGTCGCTGTCGTATTTCTTTTCCGGCTTGTTCATCGGCCCGACCAGCCAGGCACCGCGCATCGACGAAGCGCGGCAGGACATGCTCTACGAACTTGAAATCGCGCTCGGTAACGTGCCGGCGCCGAACCGTGTTGCTGCCGCGCCGCCGCCATGGCTCGTCGACCGGCTGTTCCGCAACATTCTGGTCGACGTCACCGGCAATACTCACCGCACCGAAATCTGCATCGACAAATTGTTTTCACCCGATGGTCCGACCGGCCGGCGCGGTCTCGTCGAATTCCGCTCGTTCGAAATGCCGCCGGACGCGCGCATGAGCCTCGCGCAGCAATTACTGTTGCGCGCGCTGGTCGCCACCTTCTGGCGCACGCCGCTTGACGGCAAGCCGGTGCGCTGGGGCACGGCGTTGCATGATCGCTTTATGCTCGAGCATTTCGTCTGGAACGATTTTCTCGAGGTTTTGGACGATCTCAAGCGCGCCGGCTACGACTTCGATCCGGCATGGTTCGAAGCGCAGCGGCAATTCCGTTTTCCGCTGTGCGGATCGGTGCGGCATGCCGGCGTCAGGCTGGAATTGCGGCAGGGGATCGAGCCCTGGTACGTGCTCGGCGAGGAAGGCACGGTCGGCGGCACTGCGCGCCTCGTCGACTCATCTGTCGAGCGGCTGCAGGTCAAGGTCGAAGGCTTAAGCGAAGGCCGTTACGTCGTGACCTGTAACGGCCGACGCCTGCCGCTGACCTCGACCGGCCGCGCCGGCGAATATGTCGCCGGCGTACGCTTCAAAGCGTGGACTCTGTCGTCGGGGCTGCATCCGACGATCGAGGTACAGGCGCCGCTCACTTTCGACATCGTCGACACCTGGAGCCGGCGATCGCTCGGCGGCTGCGTCTATCACGTGGCGCATCCGGGCGGACGCAATTACGAGACATTCCCGGTCAATTCCTACGAGGCGGAAGCCCGCCGCCGCGCGCGTTTCCAGGATAATGGCCACACGCCGGGGCCGATCGAAGTGCCGCCGGCGGAAGTCACGCTCGAGTATCCGACGACGTTGGACCTGCGGCGTCCGACCTAAAAGCCGCTTATGCCCGCCAACATCGACCCCGTCGTCAAGAACACAGCCGCGAGGCTCGAACAATTCGTCGCCGATTACCGGCCGCTGGCCGGCGTTTATGACGAGATGATGGGCGTCGACGGCCGCGTGCGCGGGCATTGGCGGCCGTTTATTTCGATGCTTGCAAATCTCGGCGCCGAAGAAATCCACCGCCGCTTCGCCGCCGCCGACCGCTACCTGCGCAGTTCCGGCGTGTTCTACCGTGTCTACGAAGACGCCGCCGGCATCGAACGGCCCTGGCCGTTCAGTCATGTGCCGCTGATCGTCGAGCCCGAGGAATGGGAAGCGTTGGAAGCCGGCCTGATCCAGCGCGCCGAATTGCTCGAGGCGGTGCTTGCCGATGTATACGGGCCCTCATCGCTGAGCCGCGACGGCCGGCTTCCAGCCGCGCTGATCGCCGGTAATCCTGAATTTTTGCGGCCGCTGGTCGGCGTCGCGCCGCCCGGCGGGGCACATTTGCGTTTCTACGCGGTCGATATCGGCCGCGGCGCCGATGGACGTTGGTGGGTGCTCGGCGATCGGGCACAGGCGCCGTCCGGCGCCGGCTATGCAATCGAGAACCGGCTCGCGCTGTCGCGCGCCATTCCCGACATCTATCGCACCACGCGCGTCGAGCGCGTTGCGCCCTTCTTCCAGGCGTTTCAGGCCGAACTCGCCGCGCTCAGCCGGCAGGACGATGCCCATCTTTGCCTGCTCACGCCGGGGCCGATGAGCGAGACCTATTTCGAGCACGCCTATCTTGCGCGCTATCTCGGGCTACTGCTGGTCGAGGGCGAAGATTTGAGCGTGCGCGACGACGGCGTCTTTGTCCGCACCGTGTCGGGCTTGCAGCGCACCGAGGTATTGCTGCGGCGCGTCGATGCCGATTTCGCCGATCCCCTGGAGCTCAACGCCGCTTCGCGGCTCGGCGTGCCTGGGCTCCTACAAGCCGTGCGCGACGACAAAGTCGTGATCGTCAACGCGCTCGGCGCCGGACTCGTCGAAGCGCGTGCCATGCTCGCCTTTTTGCCGGCGTTGGCGCCGGTCATGCTCGGCACCGAACTCGCCATTTCGAACGTCGCCACATGGTGGCTCGGCCGCGCCGACATGCGCGAAGAGATGATCGAAAAACTCGACAGGATGGTGATTGCTTCCGCCTTCGAGTCGCAGGTGGACGGGCGCTCTACCGGCGAAATACTCGGCGCCAAGCTCGACGAAGCGCAGCGGGCGGCACTCATCCGCTCGGTCCGCGATCGCGGCGTCGACTATGTGGCGCAGGAAGCGGTGACGCTCTCGAGCATGCCGGTGTGGAGCGACGGGCGCTTGCAGCCGCGGCCGTTCACGCTGCGGCTCTTTCTCGCCAAAACTGGCGACCGCTGGCGGGTAATGCCGGGAGGCTTTGTGCGTATCGCCGACAGCGCTGATGCTCGCGCGGTCAGCATGCAGCGCGGCGCGGCGACGGCGGATGCATGGGTGCTGGCGCACGGCCCGGTCGCGGAAACGACGCTGTTGCCGACACCCGAGCGCATTGAGGTTCAGCGCGCTACCGGGCTCCTGCCCAGCCGCGCCGCCGACAATTTATTCTGGGTCGGCCGCTATGTGGAGCGCGCGGAAGCGACGTTGCGCCTGGTCCGCGCCATGATCAACCGCGCCGCCGAAGCCGACGAAACGGCGGCGCCTGTTATTGCCGCCATCGGCGCGCTGCTTGAAATCTGGAACGCGGTGCCGGGCGACGCCAGCGGCGCACCCGCGGCATTGATGGCTCGCGCGGCCCTGACCCGTACGGACCTCGCAGGCTCGCTCCCCTATCTCGCCGGCGCCGCCCGTTCCGCCGCGTCCGTGATCCGCGATCGCTTCTCGCCGGACGCTTGGCGGGCAATCAACGATCTTGCGACCATCATCGCCATGCCGCTGACGGTCGGGCCGACCGAGACCGCGATCATCGAGCGCGTCGAGGCGGCTTTGCGCATCATTTCCTCCCTGTCCGGCCTGGCGCAGGAAAATATGACGCAGCTTGCGGGCTGGCGTTTCCTTGAACTTGGCCGCCGCATCGAGCGCGCCATCCTCACCGGCCGGCTGGTGCGCTGTTTTGCCCTCGCCAGCGTCCCCGAAGGCGGACTCGACGTGCTGCTGGAGCTCGCCGACAGCCAGATCACCTATCGGCAGCGCTATGTGATGGTGGCGGCGCGCGCACCGGTCATCGACCTGGTCACGCTCGATCCCAACAATCCGCGCTCGGTGGCATTTCAGCTCGACCGGATCGAGACGCACCTCTCGGCGCTGCCCGGGCGGCAAGCGGCCGGCCGGCTGTCGCCGGTGCAGCAGATCGCCGCTTCGATCGCGACCCGGCTGCGCACCGTCGAAGCGGCGGCGATCGACGAGGCGCTGATCGTCGAGACCGGACAGTCGCTGATGAAGCTTTCGGATGCGATCACCGCGACCTACCTCACCAACAACGAGCGCTCAGAATCCGCCTGGGAGGCGCTGGCGTGATCTATGACGTCCGGCAAACGACGACCTGCACCTACGCGTCGCCGGCAGCGCATGCGCGGCACGTGCTGCGGCTGATGCCGATCAACCGCAATGGGCAGCGGGTTCAGGTCGCCGCCCTGCAGATAACGCCCGAGCCGGTGCATCGGCGCGAGGGAAAGGATTTTTTCGGCAACCGCCTCACCTGGATCGATGTCGACGAACCGCACAAGTCCCTCACGGTCAGGCTGACTGCGCGGGTCGCCGTCGAGCCGCTCGTCGAGTCCGATCCGGTGACGACGCCGGCCTGGGAATCCGTGCGCGAAGAGGCCTTCGCCACCGGCGACATGGGGCCATTGTCGCCGGCGCACTTTCTGTTTCCAAGCCGGATGGTGTCGCTCGATCCGGAGATCCGCGACTATACGCGCGTAAGCTTTGCCGCCGGCCGACCGGTACTTGATGCGGCGATCGAATTGATGCATCGCCTCAAGGCAGACATCACCTACGAATTCGGCGCCACGACCGTGACCACGACGCCGCCGATGTCGTTTGCGCTGCGCCGCGGCGTTTGCCAGGACTTCGCCCATATCATGATCTCCGGCTTGCGCGGCATTGGACTGCCTGCCGCCTATGTCAGCGGCTATTTGCGCTCGTCGCCGCCGACCGACGAGAGCCGTTTGCAGGGCGCGGACGCCATGCATGCCTGGGTCTTGGTGTGGTGCGGAGCGGATGCCGGCTGGATCGGGATCGACCCTACCAATGCCATTCTCGCCTCCGAAGAACATGTCGTGTTGGCGATCGGCCGCGACTACACCGATGTGGCGCCGATCGACGGCGTCCTTGTCGGCGCCGGCGAGCAGCGTATCGATGTTGCGGTGAGTGTCACGCCGGTATCCTAAACATCGTTTCGATCCCGGGAGGATCATATGCGCGCGTATCAACTTCCCAAGGGTGGCGCCGGCATCGACGCCCTCACCATCATCGAGCGGCCGACGTCAAAGCCGCTCTATCGTCAGGTGCTGGTCAAAGTCGCAGCCTGTTCGCTCAATTTCCGCGACTACGGCATCGTGCGCGGCACCTATCGCGCTCCGGTGCGCGAGAATCTCATCCCGCTTTCCGACGGGGCCGGCGAAGTGATCGAGGTCGGGCCCGGCGTCACGCGGGTGAAAGCCGGCGACAAAGTCGCGGCCTGCTTCTTCCAGCGCTGGGCCGCCGGCGAACCGGGTCCGCATGTCCACGGCTCGGCGCTCGGCGGCTCGATCGACGGCATGCTCGCCGAATATGTGGTGCTGGAAGAGGAAGGCGTGGTCAAAATCCCCGCGCATTTGTCTCTCGAAGAAGGCGCGACGTTGCCGTGCGCGGCCGTGACGGCATGGGATGCGATGATCAATCACGCCCAGCTAGTCGCCGGGCAAACAGTGCTGCTGCAAGGCACCGGCGGCGTCTCGATCTTCGGCCTGCAATTGGCCCATGCCATGGGGATTAGCACCATCATCACGTCGTCCAGCGACGAAAAACTCGCTCACGCCAAGGCGCTCGGCGCGACCGGCGCCATCAACTACAAAACCACGCCGGAATGGGACAAGGCGGCGATCGCGCTCAACGGCGGCCGCGGCGTCGACCACGTGCTCGAAGTCGGCGGCGCCAACACCCTCACGCTTTCGTTCGGCGCGATCCGCGTCGGCGGCAAAATCAGCATCATCGGCGGCTTGAGCGGCGGCGCCCGTGAACTCAATCCGGGCCTGATCTTCTCAAAGCGCGCCAACGTGCAGGGGATTTCGGTCGGCTCGACCCAGACTTTCGAGACCATGAATGCGGCGATCGCCGGCAACAAGATCAAGCCGGTGATCGATCGCGTCTTCGGTTTCGACGAGGTGCATGCGGCGTTCCATCATATGGCCGCTAGCGCCCATTTCGGCAAAATCGTTATCCGCGTGGCGTGAAGGGTTGGTCAGCGCGCGACCACCCGCGTCGGCGGGAAAGCCACCTCGACCAGCGTGCCGGCATTGGGCGCGCTCTTGATGGAAAAATGCGCGCGATTGGCTTCCGCCAGCGCCTTGGTAAGCGGCAGCCCCAATCCGGTGCCGCCGGAGCCCCAGCTGCCGGAGATCGCCGTCTGCCGGAACGGCTCCATCGCCGCCTCGACGTCGCGCTCGTTCATGCCGACGCCGGTATCGCGCACGCGCAGCACCGCTTCGCCGGAATCGGCGAATGCAGTCGATACGATCACCTGCCCGCCCGGACCGGTGAACTTGATCGAATTGGAGAGAAGATTGAGCACGATTTGCCGCAGCGAGCGCTCGTCGGCGACCACCTGCGGCAGCCCGGGCGTCAGCGAGGTGCGGATGATGATGCGCGCGCGGCTAGCCTGTGGCTGCATGATGCCGACGCATTGTTGCGTCAGATCGTTAAGGCTGACGTTGGCGAAGGCGAGATCGAGCTGCCCGGTCTCGATCTTGGAGAGATCGAGGAGATCGTTCAACAACGCGACGACGTGCATGCCGGCGGCGTGAATATCTTTGAGATATTCGGCATAGCGCTCGTTGCCGATCGGGCCGAACCGTTCGGCGATCATCAATTCGGCAAAGCCGGTGATCGCGTTGAGCGGCGTGCGGATCTCGTGGCTGACCTTGCTGACGAATTCGGCCTTGGTCGCCGCCGCCCGCTGCACCTCGCGCGTGGCGGCGCGCAGCTCCGCCTCGGTCTTCTTGAACGATTCGACGTGGCCTTTGAGTTCGCGGATTTCGCCCTGCGCCGCGGCGAGCAGTTGCGTATTGGAGCGCCGGCGCTCCTCGGCCTCACCGTTGACCAGGATCAGCGCCAGCGCCGAAGCGCCACCCCAGGGGATCGTGAACAAGCGTCCCTCAGCGGGCCGGCGCGCGCCTTCCCGGCTGATCAGCGACAGCAACTGGGTGCCGCTGCTGGGCGCGAGGGCATCGGCGGTCGGCTCGGCGAAGAGTTTATCGAGGCCGCCGGCGGCGGCGAGCGCGCCGAGATTCTCATAGCCGCTCAGCTCCAGGAAATGCCGGTTAGCATAAAGCAGCGCATCCCGCGGACCATCGTGGCGATAAATCAGGACGCCGATGGGAATGCGGTCGAGCAATGCCGGCTCGAAAGCCGGCACAGGTTGCTCATGCACCGTTTCCGTGTGCTCACGTGGCGCGGCGTCCGGCGCCGGCGCCACCTCGGCGGGTGGCTCGGCTGATTGGATCCGCGGCAATCGCGCGACCGCGATCTCGTCGCGCTCGGCGGAGGGCGCAGCACCGTTCGCCGCCTCCGGTGCCTCCCGGCCGCCGCGCAAGCGCGCACTCAGCTCTTCCGCCAATTCGCTGAACGCTTTGCGTTCCACCGGACTGAGCGTCGGCGGCTTCGGTTCCGGCGGCGCTCCTGGACGAAACGGCAAGACGTTGGCGGCCGCCTGCACGACGCTCAGCGCGGCGCGCTCAGCGCGCACCGCGCTTTCGGTTGCTTCCGGCGCGCTTCCGGCCGCCGCTGCGTCCGTGCCGGCGCTAGCTTGAGGCGGCGCTGACAACGGCGGCTGAACTTCGCTTTCGGATGGTACCGACGGCGGAGGGATAAATCCGATCGGGCGCTCGCGCCGCGCCCGCACCAAATCGTTGATGCGGGCTAGGTCGCGACAGACGCCGAAGCCGCGATAGCCACGGAACGCGCGATCGCGATCGAAGACCGGCAGACCCGAAAGCTCAACCGGCAGACGCGTCCCGCCGTCATCGACCGACCAGGAGACGGTGATGCCGCTCCAGGTCTCCTGCGTCGCGACGGCGCGGGCGATCTCGTGCCGCGGATCGAGCTGCAACTCGGCGGCGATCTCGCTCCACAACCGGCCGAACGCCGCCGTGGTGCGCGGCCCCATCAGTTCGAGGAACTCATCGGAGCCGACAATGAAGCGGCCGTCGGCATCCATCTGCCACACAAAGCGCAAAGGATTGCGCCGATCGAGCGCGGCATCGCCATGCGTGCGCGCAGGTGCCCCCGCGGCGAGGTTTGGGGACACAGCAGCGATTGGCGGCGGCGAAAGTTCGATCTTCGCTGCGGTGTTCTCGACGCGCGGCTGCTGTGTCGCGCCGAACTCGGCCACCAGCACGATCGAGGCGTCCTTGCCGAGACGATGCACGGTGACCGCGCCGCGATTTGTCTCGCCGCTGGCCCGGCCGGACGTTCGCGCTTGCGACAGCAGGTCCGTGATGCCCAACGCTGACGCCGCCGCGCCGTTCAATCGTTTACTGGCCGCTTCGGTCGCGCAAAGCAGCGAGCTGTCGGCGGCGAAAATGAGAAGCGCCCTCTCCGTCCCACCGAACAATTGCGCAGCGCGCTCACGCAGCGAGAGCGACGGACCAATCGGCTCGGCCGCGGCCACCAGCACGGCGGCACCGTCCGCTAATGTCAGGCGCGAGCAGACGCAGGTCAGCGCACCACCGAAACTGACGCCAAATCCGCGCAGGCGTTCGAGGCGCGCCTGGCCCGTGGGCGGCAACGTTACCGCAAGGCGGGCGATTTCCGCGGCCGGCGGCTGCCTCGGGTCGAACCGGCGAGCGGCGTAGTCGCGGGCCCCCGCCGCCGCAAAAATGGCGGCGCCAACCGCGTTGGCCCACAGTATTCTTGATCCGTCCGCGCTCCACAGCCAAGCGGGCGTGGCGCTTGTCGCGTGGTCGGCGAATTGCGGCACCAGTCGCGGATCGGGCGGGGCAGCGGCGCGCTCTGACTCCACGGTGGGCATGCGACCGAACTCTTTTGCTTAAGGGATTGTTAATAATGCCGGGCGCCTGCGCCGTCCATGGCGGGCGCGCTCGCCGCTCCCGGCATGCCGAGATAACCTTAATCGGTCAGGGACTTGAGGCCGCGGTAAGATCGCAGTGCACGGCGGCGGGGAATTCGCTTAGGATGACAGCCGTCAGGGGTACGAGGAGTTGACGATGGCCAAGGAACCCTTCGAGCAATTTGCCATGCCCAACGAGGTTCGCGCTTTCGTCGAGCAAAGCGTGGCCCAGGCGAGGAGCGCCTTTGACGGCATCGCTACTGCCGCCAATAAGGCGGTGTCGCAGTGGCACAGCCAAGCCCAAGCGGCGCGCGCCGGGGCCAGCGAGATCGCACATAAATCGATGGCCTATGCCGAACAGAACATGGCCGCTACCTTCGACTTCGCGCAGAAATTAATGCAGGCCAAGGATCCGGCCGAGGTGTTGCGGCTACAATCCGAATACATCAGCCGGCAAATGCAGACGCTTTCGACCCAATCCCAAGAGCTCGGACAAAGTGCCGCAAAAATAGTCATGGATGCTACTAAGCAAAAACCGTAAGATGAGTTTGTGGTTTTGATACTGACCAAACTTTTCAATCTTTTCAACGCGTTAGTTTATATTTGTGCAATGCAATAAAATCTGTTGCAATGCACCAAGGCGTTTGCTATATCTTCTTTGGAAGGCCCGAGCCTGCCAGTATTGCGTCCCGCCGGCTTCGGCGTCGTGAAATTACATGCCTCGCGGAACGGGCGGCGGGGTGACTCTGGAAGTCCAAGTCTGCAGGTGAACGAGTCTGCAGGTGAAACAGCCCCAAGCACCAAGATCAAGGACATGTGTCATGGCGGAAGCCACAGTTGCTGCCCCGAAAGCCAAAGCCAAGCCGACGACCGCTTTCGAGATTCCGAAATTCGAAATTCCCAAGTTCGACATCCCGAAGGTCGAGATGCCGGCCGCATTCCGCGAATTCGCTGAGCGCGGTGTGGCGCAGGCCAAAGAAAGCTACGAGAAGATGAAAGCCGCCGCCGAAGAGGCGACCGACGTTCTCGAGACGACTTATTCGACCGCCTCCAAGGGCGCCTCGGATTACGGTCTCAAGGTGATCGAAGTAGCGCGTACCAACACCAACGCCGCTTTCGACTTTGCCGGCGAGGTTATGGCCGCGAAGACGTTGTCGGAAGTGGTCGAGCTGACTAGCGCGCATGCGCGCAAGCAGTTCGAAGCGTTGACCGCGCAGAGCAAGGAACTCAGCGCGCTGGCACAAAAAGTCGCCACCGAAACCGCCGAGCCGATCAAGACCGGCGTGACCAAGGCGTTCGGTAAGGTCAACTAAGCCGCTCTCGCGTTTTATACCGCTCGCTCATCGTTATGATGGGAGCAAAGCCCGGGCTTTAAGCCCGGGCTTTTGCTTTGTTCGGGCACCCGCCCGGACCTCGCGGCTTGCCAAACCGGCCCATTCCTCTTAGCTTCCGCGCGCTTGCCGACCGCTGGCCGTGCAGCTGTAGCTCAGTTGGTTAGAGCGCCTGACTGTGGATCAGGAGGCCGGTGGTTCGAGTCCACCCAGCTGTACCAAGCAATACCTTCACCCGCCGATTTTCAAAAACACCGCAGCGCAAAAATGCGCACCTTCATCGCATGGCGATCCCGGAGCGTCTGGGCATGCCATCCGGCCGATAATTCTGGTTCGTTTTAACTAAAGAGCCCGGGAAACGCCCCTCATTCGGAGCCCTGCGCTGTCACTCCGACCGCACACTGCCGCCTTCAACCCTCCTTTACCTTAACGCAATCCGACCCCGCGCTGGCGAGGCAACCTTAGCTATTGTCGATTATCAGCAAGAGCATGCGGAACTGTCGGTTTCTCAATCGGTTTTGAGTGAGTGCTGTGACACGCGCGAACACCTTGACGGCTTTTCGCGAGACCGGCGCGCCGGTGCGCGTTCGCCAGACGTTGCCGGCGCAACGCGGCGACTGGCTGAGCGGAATCCTGCCTGGTCTTAGCTTGCGCATCTACAGCGACTTGGCCGCCGTCGAAAGCGAATGGCGCCGCTTCGAGCGCATCGCCGATTGCACCGCGTTCCAGACCTTCGATTGGCTGTCGACCTGGCAACGCAACGTCGGCGAACGCGAGCGGGCACAACCGGTCATCGCCGTTGCGCGTTTCGCCGGCGGCGACATCGCCTTCCTGCTGCCGCTCTGCATCATGCCGCGGCATTTCGCCAACCGGCTATGCTGGCTCGGCCAGGAATTGTGCGACTATAACGCGCCGCTGTTGGCGCGCGACTTTTCGCAACGCGTCACACCCGACCGGTTCCTCGCCGCCTGGCGCGAACTCCTCGTGCACATGCAATGCGAACCGCTCTTGCGGCACGATTGGATCGAGTTTGAAAAAATGCCGCAGATGATCGGCGGCCAGATCAATCCTTTCAGCTATCTCGGCGTTACACCCAACCCGAGCGGCGTGCACCTGACGCATTTGGGCGACAACTGGGAAAACTTCTACAACACCAAACGCTCCTCGGCGACGCGCCGCCGCGATCGCGCCAAGCGCCGGCATATGTCCGCGTTCGGCGACATCCGCTTTCAAAGCGCCGCAGACGCCGACGATGCCCGCCGCACGCTCGAAATGCTAATGGATCAAAAAAGCCGGTCGTTGGCCCGCAAGGGCATCGCCGACATTTTCGCCCGCCCCGGCCACCGCGAATTCTATCTCGATCTGGCATCGAACCCGAAGACTCGGCATCTGGTGCATATCAGCCGCGTCGAGATCGGCGAGATCTGCGCGGCGACCAACCTCGGCATCGTCTTCGGTGACTGCTATTATCATGTGCTGGCAAGCTTCGCCGATGCCGAAGTGGCGCATTATGGCCCCGGCGCGCTGCATCTGCGCGAGCTGATGGCGCACGCCATCAACCTCGGCCTCAAGCGCTTCGATTTCACCATTGGCGACGAGCCCTACAAGCTCGAATGGTCCGACACCGACCTCGAGCTCTACGACTACACCGCAACCGCGACCTGGCGCGGATTGCCGGCGTGCGGCTCCTCGGCGGTGCGGCGGCGCGTCAAGCGGCTCATCAAACAGACACCGGTGCTGTGGCGGCTGGCGTCGCAGGCGCGCGCGGCGCTCGGCGCGGTCTCGCATCTGCGTTCGTCAGGTCCAGCGGCGCGCAGCAGCGATGCTGCCGTCGTTCCGACGCGGCCCACGGCAGTCGCGTGCGTCATGGGCGACATCGATCTGTTGCGGCCTTTAGCGCTCGCCGGCATTCCCTGCGCCGTCGTTAGCCGCCCGGGCGGGCCTTCGCTTTATTCGCGGTACGCCCGATCGCGCCTGGTCTGGGAGGACTATGCCGACAATGGCGACGGCCTCCTCGATGCCCTGATCTCGTTTGGTCGCGCGCAGCCCGAACCTCCCGTTTTGTTTTATCAGGAAGACGCGCAGGCGCTTTTGGTCTCGCACCAACGCGACCGCCTGGCGCCGGCGTTTCGCTTTGTCGCCGCCGACACCGCCTTGGTCGAAGACCTGCTGGACAAGGAGCGCTTTCAACATCTGGCGGAGCGCCACAATCTGCCGCTGCCGGCCGCCAAGCGGCTCGATATGACCGCGCTCGAGCCAGCCGATCCCGGCTTGCGCTTCCCGCTGATCGTCAAGCCGCTGACCCGGCTCGACCGCTGGAACGAAAGCTTCGGACCGCGCAAGGCACTGTGCGCGCAAAATCAGGAGGCCTTGCGTAGTCTGTGGCCGCAATTGCGCGCGACGGGCCTTGAGCTTTTGGCGCAGGAATTCGTTCCCGGGCCGGAAAGCAGCCTCGAGAGCTATCATTGCTATGTCGATGCGCAAGGTCGCGTCGCCGGCGAGTTCACCGGGCGAAAAATCCGTACCTATCCGTCGAGCTTTGGCCACACCACGGCGCTCGAGATCACCGATGCCGTCGACGTGCGTTATCTCGGCCGCGACGTCGTCGAGCGGATCGCGTTGAGCGGGGTCGCAAAGCTCGACTTCAAGCGCGATCAGCAAGGCAATCTGCGGCTTCTCGAAATAAATCCGCGCTTCAATCTTTGGCACCACGCTGGCGCTGTCGCCGGCGTCAACATCCCGGCCCTGGTCTATGCCGATCTGACCGGAACGCGGCGGCCGCCCGCTGTGCGCGTCAAGAGCGGCGTCCGCTGGTGTCGCATTTGGAAGGACCTTCCCGCCGCCGTCGAGAGCGGCCTGCCGCTGACAACCTGGGCCCCGTGGGCGCTTCGCTGCGAAGCCAAATCGAGCGTGGCCTTTGACGACCCGATGCCGTTCTTGCGCTCAAGCTTCCATCGGCTCCTCGGCGGACGCTCCGACGGCGAAAATGACGGGATCTGGCGCGGGCGCTAATGTCCGATGCCATCGCCATCCGTTTCCCCATGCATCTCGCGAATGTTGGTCAAGTGGAATGCTAAATCCACTCCACTCGTCGGGAGGCCTTTTGCTAAAACCTAGCTGTCGGCAACCCGCCGGCGCACCGGGAACAGGCTCTCATGAGCGAAATTGCACGCTGGCCGGATTTGCCGCTGTCGGCTTGGAACGACACCTGCGAAACGCTGTATCGCTGGACGCAGATCGCGGGCAAGGTGCGGCTTAAGCTGACGCCGCTCGTCAATCACTGGTGGAACGTCACCCTGTATGTGAATTCGCGTGGCCTGATCGCGCCGGCCAATCCCTATTCCGGTGGCACCTTCGATCTGCAGTTCGATTTCATCGACCACGAATTTCGCGTCGAAACCAGCAACGGACGCGTGGAAAGCTTTGCGCTGGTGCCGATGTCGGTCGCCGCCTTCTACGCCGAAGTGATGCGCCGCCTCGCCCGCCTCGACATCGACGTTCGCATCTGGACGATGCCGAGCGAAATCGAGAATGCGGTGCCGTTCGATCGCGACCTAGTGCACGCGCAATACGATCCGGTTTATGTCGCGCGCTTTCAGCAAGCGCTCGCGCAGGCCGCTCGCGTCATGACCGCCTTCCGCGCTGGCTTCATCGGCAAGGCGAGCCCGGTACATTTCTTCTGGGGCAGCTTCGATCTCGCCGTCACGCGCTTTTCCGGGCGCGCTGCGCCGCCGCCCAAGAGCGTCACGCCCAATGTCGCGAGCTGGGTCATGGACGAGGCTTATTCGCACGAGGTCTCGAGCTGCGGCTTTTGGCCGGGTAACGGCGGCTACGGCCGCGCGGCCTTCTATGTCTACGCCTATCCCGAGCCGGCGGGTTACGGCGAAACGCCGCTGTCCACCGCCGAAGCCTTCTATGACAAGAACCTCGGACAATTCATCCTTCCTTACGACGCCGTGCGCCAGGCTCGCGATCCCGACGCGCTCCTGCTCGGTTTTCTCCATGAGACTTACGCCGCCGCCGCCGACCTTGCGAAATGGGATCGCAAGGCACTGGAACGCCAAGCATGAAGCAAAGCGCGAGCGGATGCACCGTTTATTCCCGCGCAAGCGGAAATCCAATCTCTTCGATAGCCGCCTGGGTCCCCGCTTTCGCGGGGACGCGCGGAATAAGGAACCGATTCCCGTGCGAGGCTAACCGTGCAAGCGCCGCTACTTTGCCGCCGCGTAGGGATAAATCAGATCGCCGGTCTTTTGATCGACGGGGGTGAGCACGGTCTGATAGCTCATGCCTCGCCAGGTATCGAGGTCTGCGGCGTCGGTGATGTTGTGGTACTGCACCGTCATCATCGCCGATTTGGTCCGTTCACCGTTCTTGCCGAACCGCAGGTCGCCCATGATGGTCTTGAACTCGTGGCTGCGCAGATAGTCGGCGAGCTTGTCGTCGTCGATGCTGTTGGCGCCTTCGACCGCTTCGCCCAGCACCTGGAAATAGGCGTAGCCCCAACCGCCGAGGAAATAGCCGAGCGGATCGACGCCTTCGGCTTTCGCCTGCTCCTGATAGGTCTTGAAGAAGCCGGCCGCCGGCGCCATCAATTTCGGCGACGGCACCCAAGTTTCGAAATTCACGATGCCGTTCATCTTCGATTTTAGTTTGTTCTTGAACACCGTCGCCTGCAAACCAATCATGGCGCCGCCGAGCATTTTCGGCGTGAAGCTCAACTCGTTGGCGGACAGCACGATGCCGACCGAACTCAGCGGATAGGAGCACACCACCACGAAGTCGGCGTCGGCGGCCTGCAGCGAGCGGATGATCGGCGAAAAGTCGGTCGTACCCGGCGGGAAGGCCCGGTCGTATATGATCTTGAAGCCGTATTTCTTCGCGTTCTCGCGGGCGCCTTCGCAGGCGTTGCGCGCGAACTCGGCATCCTCGGACACGATCGAAACGGTTTCCGGTTTCGGATTCCGCTGCGATGCGACCTCGAAATATCCATCGGTGAAGGACGGTTTCGTGTCCTGGCCGGTCGGCAGCATAGAAAAATATCTTGGGTATTGAAACTGGCTGTTCACGTCGAGCGCCGCGAGGCTGATGAAGGTCTTGTTCTTCTGTATGATGATGGGCATCGCCGGTGCGACCATGTTGGTCGCGTAACCGCTGACGACGAGGTCGACTTTGTCGACATCAAGAAGCTTGGTGTAGATGCCCGGCACCGTCGCCGGATTGGACTGGTCGTCGTAGTTCACCAGCTCGACTTTGCGGCCGAGCAGACCGCGCTTGGCGTTGATTTCCTCTTCCCAGATCTTGGCGCCGAGGAGCGCCTGCTTGCCGTTGGGCGCCAGCGGCCCGGTCAGCGCGATGCTTAAACCGATTCTGATCGGCTGATCGCTTTGTGCCGGCGCCGACGGCGGCGAGGCGACGAGGACGGCCAAAAGCGTCGCAAGCGCGACGCCGCCGCAAATGCCGCCTAATTTCATGTTCCAAGTCATCGCTTCCTCCCAAGACAAGTCTTTTTCTGACTCTGTCGCATTCTCTTACGGAAAACCGGTGGCCTATTTTCCGGAAAATGCTCTTAAACCGAAGCGCCGGAGATTGACGCTCCGGCGCTCGGTCATTTTTCGCACGATGCACCGCCTCGGCGGCCTTACAAAGGGCGCCGCTTACTGCGCCTTCTCGTAAGGATAGGTGACATTGCCGGTTTTCAGATCGTCCGGCGCCACCACGGTCTGATAGTCCATGCCGCGCCAGGTCTCTAAATTCGCCGCGTCGGTAATGTTGTGGTATTGCACCTGCATGAACTGCGATTTGGTCCACTCGCCGTTCTTGCCGAACGTGATGTCACCCATGATGGTCTTGAATTCGTGGGTGCGCAGGTACTCGGCGAGCTTGTCATCGTTGATGCTTTTGGCGCCTTCGATCGCTTCGCCGATCAGCTGGAAATCAGCATAGCCCCAGCCGCCGAGGTAATAACCGAGCGGATCGACGCCGGCGCCCTTGGCGCGCTCCTGATACTTCTCGAAGAACGCCTTGGCCGGCGCCATAAGTTTCGGCGACGGCACCCAGGTTTCGTAATTGACGAAACCGTTGAGCTTTGACTTGAGCTTGTCTTTGAACACCGTCGCCTGCAGGCCGACCATGGCGCCGCCCATCAGCTTCGGTTTGAGCCCAAGCTCGTTGGCGGACTGCACCAGGCCGACCGAGCTCAGCGGATAAGAGCAAAACACGACAAGGTCCGCGTTGGTGGCCTGTAGCGCGCGGATCACCGGAGAGAAGTCGGTGGTTCCGGGCGGGAAGGTCTTGTCGTAAATGATCTTGACGTCATAGGTCTTGGCGTTATTGCGCGCGCCGTCGCAGGCGTTGCGCGCAAATTCCGCGTCCTCGGACACCAGCGCAACCGTCTGCGGCTTCGGATTCTGCGTGGCTGCGACCTGGAAAAAGCCCTCGGTGAACGCCTCCCGCGGCTTCGGTCCGGTCGGCAGCATCGAGAAGTATCTCGGATATTGGAACTCGGAGTTTATATCGAGCGCGAAAAAGCCGACGAACACCTTGCGCCTCTGGATGACGATGGGCATAGCCGGCGCGTTCAAGTTGGTGCCATAGGGACCCATGACGATGTCGACTTTGTCGACGTCGAGGAGCTTGGTGTAGATACCCGGCACGTTCGCGGGATTGGACTGATCGTCATAGTTGATCAGTTCGACCTTGCGGCCCAGCAACCCGCCTTTGGCGTTGATTTCCTCTTCCCAGATCTTGGCGCCAAGCAGGGCCTGCTTGCCGTTCGGAGCCAGCGGCCCGGTGAGCGCCAAACTGAAACCGATTTTGATCGGCTCGCTTTGGGCGAAAGCCGGCGGCGTGACGGCAAGAGCAGCCGCGATAACGGCTGCGCCAAACATTGCCGCAACCGCGCGTTTCATCGCGCAATAATCCATGGGGTCCCTCCTGGTGATGTTCTTTTCTTGTAGTATTGACTAGGCCACGCCCCGGTTGCCGGAGCGTAAGGAACGCACTTTGCCCCGCTTATGTGTTCATGAAAAGGGAGCGTGACGATCGGTCCCGGGTCGGCAAGGGCCACGAGGGCCCACCGCAGGTGCCAAACCGCCGCGCCACAACCCCCTTGTCGAGGGGGTGACTTGGCTTTACTCTTCTAGTTAACCGAGGTTAGCGCCAACTCCCTCCGGGAGCGCTCCTCGGCAAGACGAGAGGACGCACCATGGCCTGGACAACTCCGACGCTTGTCGAAATTTGCATCGGCCTCGAGATCAACGGCTATCTGCCGGCCGAGTTCTGATCTTCTAAAGCTTCCTGGCTTCGATCCCCGTGAATGGGGCGCCTGAGCGCTATCGTCCTTGGTGCTGCGGGCGGTGGTGGCTTTCCGCAATGGAATTGCCGCTGTCACGGCTGCAAGCTCGCTTGGGCGAACGACCAGCGAGCAAAGCCGCGAACTCAGGCGAGCCTTGCGGTTTCGGCTGACCGCGAAAACTGGGTCATTATCAACGCCAGTCCGGACCTGCGGGCGCAGCTATTGGCGACGCCGGCTTTACAGCCGCGCGCCGGCTCGCGTGGCAGCCCCATTGCCGCCGTCATCCTGTCCGGTGCGGAGGTGGATCAGGTGGCCGGTTTGCTGACGCTGCGCGAGCGCCAAGGTTTCAGCTTATTTGCCACCGCCGAAACGCTGGCCACACTCAAGGCCAATTCGATTTTCAACGTGCTCGCCGAGGGCGTGGTGACGCGTAAAGCGGTGTCGCTCGATGTGCCCTTTGCGCTACCGGGCGGTCTTGCGGCCGAGCTTTTTGCGATCCCCGGCAAGGTCGCGCTCTACCTGGAAAGCAGCAATCCGGCACTCGCCGCTGAAACCGGCGCCAATGTCGGGGTCGAAGTGGTCAGCGGCCCGCTCCGGCTCGTCTACGTGCCGGGCGCGGCTGCAATGACCCCCGCCCTGCATGAGCGCATTACCCGCGCCGACATCGTCTTGTTCGACGGCACCCTTTTCACCGACGACGAAATGATGACCAGCGGCACCGGCGACAAGACCGGCCGGCGCATGGGGCACATGCCGGTCGACGGCGCCGACGGCACGCTCGCGGCGCTGGCGGGCTTGTCCTGCCGCCGCGTCTTGACTCATATCAACAACACCAATCCGATCCTGATCGACGGCTCGGCCGAACGGCGCAAGGTCGAAGCTGCGGGCTTTGAAATCGCGGAAGACGGCATGGAGATCTTACTGTGAATGCGTTGAGTGCCGACGAGCTTGAAGCAAGCCTGCGTGACATCGGCGCGCGCCGCTATCACCGCCTGCACCCCTTCCACAAACTCTTGCATGGTGGAGCCTGCAGCAAAGGCCAGGTTCAGGCCTGGGCGCTCAACCGCTACTATTATCAGGCGATGATCCCGATCAAGGACGCGAGCTTGATCGCGCGCTGCGACGATTCGGCAACGCGGCGGGAATGGCGCAGCCGCCTTGTCGATCATGACGGCGCGCAGGAGGGCGAAGGCGGGATTGCGCGCTGGCTCAAGCTTACCGACGGCCTCGGCCTTCCTCGCGATTATGTCGTGTCGCTACAGGGGCTGTTGCCGGCGACGCGCTTTGCCGTCGACGCTTACGTGCATCTCGTGCGCGAAAAAACGCTGCTCGAGGCAATCGCCTCCTCGCTCACCGAGCTGTTTTCGCCGGTAATCATCGGCGAGCGCATGGACGGCATGTTGAAGGCTTACGATTTTGTGACCGCGGAAACACTGGCTTATTTCTCGCAGCGCCCGCCGCAGGCAGAACGCGACGCGCGCTTTGCGCTCGATTATGTCAAGACGTACGCGCGCACGCCGGAAACGCAGCATGCGGTCTTGGCAGCGCTCGAATTCAAATGCGACGTGCTTTGGGCCATGCTGGACGCGCTGTACTGTGCGTACGTGGCGCCGAAGCTGCCTCCGCCCGGCGCCTTTGTGCCCCGGGAATGAGACGCAAGCGATGAACGAAACGGCCGCAGCCATTGCCGACGACGCCCGTCCGCGGCTGCCGCGCGGCGTGCGGCTCGTGCACAACGAGGCGCAGGGCGGCTGGGTGCTGCTCGCGCCCGAGCGGGTGTTCAAGGCCGATCCGATCGCCGTCGAAATCGTCAAGCGTTTCACCGGCGAAGCTACCTTTGCCGCTATCGTCGACGATCTGGCGAAGACTTTCACGGCGCCCCGCGAGCGCGTTTTGGCCGACGTCACGGCGCTGTTGCGCGGGCTCGCCGACAAGCGGCTTCTGGAATTGTGACCACCAAACCGCCACGACCGGCTGCTACCGGGTCTAGACGCAGGGTTTCACGATGACGCAAAGCGGCGCGGCACTGCCTGCTCCGCTCGGCCTTCTTGCCGAGCTGACCCATCGCTGTCCGCTCGGCTGTCCGTATTGCTCAAACCCGCTCGCGCTCGACCGACGCGAAGACGAACTCGATACTGAAACCTGGGCGCGGGTGTTCAAGGAAGCCGCGGCTCTTGGCGTCTTGCAGGTGCATCTTTCCGGCGGCGAGCCGGGAGCGCGCCGGGACCTGGTCGATCTCTACACGGCGGCGCATGCCGCGGGCCTTTATACCAACCTGATCACCTCGGCGGTCGGGATCACCGCCGATACGTTGCGCAAACTCGCCGCGGCCGGCCTCGATCACGTACAAATCTCGATCCAGGACAGCGAGCCCGCCAGTGCCGACCGCATCGCCGGCTACGACGGCGCGTTTGCGCGCAAGCGGGCGCTTGCCGGTGAGGTCGTGGCGTTGAAAATTCCGCTCACCGTCAACGCCGTCATGCACAGCGCCAATATCGACCGTCTCATCGACATGGTGGCGCTCGCGCTTCGCCTGGGTGCGAGCCGCGTCGAAATTGCACATGCGCAATATTACGGCTGGGCGCTGAAAAACCGCGCTGCTCTGATGCCGAGCGCCGAGCAGGTGAAACGAGCGGCCGTCGAAGTCGAGACATTGCGCGCGCGCCATCACGGCGAGATCGTGATCGACGCCGTGGTCCCCGACTATTACGCGCGGCTCCCTAAGCCCTGCGTGGGCGGCTGGGGCCGGCGTTCGCTCAACGTCACGCCGCGCGGCAAAGTGCTGCCATGTCACGCCGCCGAATCCATTCCCGGCTTGGAGTTCTGGTCGGTGCAGGACCATTCCCTTGCCGACATTTGGTCGAATTCGCCGGCTTTTAATGCCTTTCGTGGCACCGGTTGGATGCAGGAGCCTTGTGCGAGCTGCGCCCGTCGCGAGATTGATTTTGGCGGCTGCCGCTGCCAGGCCTTTGCGCTGACCGGCGACGCGCGCGCGACCGATCCGGTTTGCCATCTAGCGCCGCAGCACGGCGAAGTCGCTGCTATCGCGGCCGTGCAAGAGCGCACACCTTATGTCTATCGGCGCCTGTAATCCTCTTTTTTGCCACGTATCCCTGCGATTTTCGTTTTTGCTTCGCCGGGGTCTAGACTTAACGGTAGTGGCCCAGCGCGCCTGGTTTCGGGCCGCGGTAGATGGGACGGACGCGGATGATCGAGCTTTCCATTAATGGAAAGTCCCATGCAGTTGGCGTCGAACCTGACACGCCGCTGCTGTGGGTATTGCGCGATACCATCGGCTTAACCGGCACCAAATACGGCTGCGGAATCGCACAATGCGGCGCTTGCACCGTACATATCGACGGCGTCGCCATGCGCTCATGCCAGGTGCCGGTCGGCAGCCTTGGCGCCAGCAAGGTGATGACGGTCGAAGCGCTGGCGCAGAACGGCAAGCTGCACCCGGTGCAGAAAGCTTGGGTCGAGTTCGACGTGCCGCAATGCGGCTACTGTCAGAGCGGCATGATGATGGCGGTGGTCGCCCTGCTGCAGCAAAAACCAAAGCCGACTGACGCCGACATCAACGCCGCGATCACCAATATCTGCCGTTGCGGCACCTATCAGCGGGTTCGCGCCGCTATCCACGCCGTCGCCAATGCCTGACCACGTGAGGACGCGTTGATACACAAGCTCCGCATGCTCGCCTTGTTGATCGCGGCCGCCGCGATATTTCCGTCCGCGCCACGCGCGGCCGAGCCGGTCGATCTCCTGCTTGTGCTCGCGGCTGATGTTTCGCGCAGCGTCGATGCCGGAAAGTTCCAGTTGCAGCGCGAAGGTTATGCCGCGGCGATTTCTAACCCGCAGGTACTCGACGCCATCCAGTCGGGGCGACATGGCCGCATCGGCTTGACCTACGTCGAATGGTCGGGCGTCGGTTCGCAAAAGGTGGTGATCGACTGGACCACGGTCGGCGATGTGGAGAGCGCCAAGAGCTTTGGCGATCGCCTCTTGGAAGCGCCGCGCTCATTCGCCGATCGCACGTCGATCTCCGGCGCCATCGAATTTGCGCTCGGCCAATTGGCGCGCGCCGCCTATGACTCGCCGCGCCGCACCATCGACGTTTCCGGCGACGGCACCAACAATGCAGGCCGTGAGGTCGCGCTGGCGCGCGACGAAGCGCTCGCTCACGGCGTCACCATCAACGGATTGGTCATCCTGAGCGAGACCCCGCTCGCCTGGAACCCCGACCACACCAATCCGCCGGGCGGGCTTGAGAACTACTACCGCAACAATGTCGTCGGCGGCGTCGGCGCCTTCGTTCTGGCGGCGGAAAACTTCAATTCATTCGGCCAGGCCATCATCAAGAAGATGATCGCCGAGGTCGCGTTGGCGGAGCCGCCGCGAGGCGCGTTGGCCCGTTGAAGACATCCACCCGAGTGCCGCCGCCGAACCTCCGCCGGCGCTAGTCGACACCGGAAAAATCGCGCCGACCAAGCGGCGTTTCCTTTTGCGCCACAATCCTTTGGGCCGACCGGCAAAGATCGCGGCCACGAAAGCGACACAGACAGCGGTCAGGTTTGCAGCACACCCGCCAACCCGTATATTCGACCGACTCAAGCGAACATTGGAACGCAACCTGTGACCGCGGCCACTGGCCTCAAACGCCTTGCGATTGCCATCGCCGCCATGGTCGCAGCGGTCATCGTGGCGCTCATTACGCTGCCGTTTTTCATTCCGGCCACTTCGGTGCGCGACGCCGTTGCCCGGGAAATCCACGCCGTGACCGGGCTCGATCCGGTGCTGCATGGCGACTTGTCGGTCTCGCTGTTTCCCTCGGGCACCGTAACCTTCCACAAGGTCACGCTCGGCGACGATCATGCGAGCGAGCCCGGCGTCATCGCCGACGAATTGACCGCGCATCTGCGCTATTTTCCGCTGCTCGCCGGTCGGATCGAAATTGCCGATCTGACGCTGGTGCGGCCGACCATCAGCGTCACGTTCCTGCCAAACGGCCAATCGAACTGGACCGGCCTCATCCGCTCGCTGGCCCGCGCGCTCGAACCGAATCCCCACCGGACCGTTTCGTTTTCGGAGATCGGCATCCAGGACGGCACCGTCGTCGTGCGCAAGACCTATGACGGCAAGGACGTCACTGACCGGCTCGACGGCGTCGAATTTCAGCTCGCCTGGCCGTCAATCTCGCGCAGCTTTGGCGCCAATGGCCGTTTCGTCTGGCATGACGAGCCGATTGAAGCGAGCTTGTCGCTCGGCGATTTTCTGGCCGCGCTCACCGGCGAGCGCTCGGGCGTGAAAGTGCGTTTGTCCGGCGCGCCGGTGAAGGCGGCGTTTGACGGCGCGATGAGCGCGCAGCCGACATTGCGGATCGACGGCACGCTCAGCGTGGAATCGCCCTCGCTGCGCGACGCCTTGCATTGGACCGAAGCCAGCCGGCTGCCGTTTGGTGGCTTCGGACATTTCTCGCTGCGCGCTCACAGCACGATCGGCGGCGGCGTCATTTCGCTCTCCAACCTCAATGTCGAGCTCGACGGCAACGCGGCCGAAGGCGTCATGACACTCTCGACCGACCGCCGCATAGTGCAGGGCACGCTCGCCGCCGACGCGCTCGACGTTACGCCTTACGTCTCTGGCATTCACCTTCTCACTGCCAACGAGCGCAGCTGGGACCGGCTTCCCATCGTTCTCGATGGCCTCGCCGATTTCGACCTCGACCTGCGAATCTCGGCCGCTACCGTCAAGATCGGCACGGCGCAACTCGGCCGCACCGCAGTCGCGGCCAATATGCGCGGCGGTAAGTTTGACCTTACGATCGGCGAGTCGCAGGCCTTCGGCGGCATCGCCAAGGGCACGCTCGGCCTTGCCAGCGCCGACGGCGGCGCCGCCGTAACCTCGCACTTGCAGTTCATCGACGTCGATCTGGAGAGCTGCCTCACCCAGGTGTTCGGCATTCGCCGGCTCGAAGGACGCGGCAATCTCGCGCTCAATATCGAAGGCTCGGGCTCGTCGGTGCTGGCGTTGACCAACACCCTGAACGGAACGGCGAGCTTGAACGCACACAACGGCGCGATCTCCGGCATCAACGTCGAGCAATTGCTGCGCCGGCTCGAGCGCCGGCCGTTGTCGGGCAATGGCGATTTCCGCACCGGCCGCACGCCTTTCGACCAACTGGTGCTGGCGCTCAAGATCGAGCAGGGTGAGGTTTCAGTCGACGACATGCGCCTGACCGGACCCGCCGTACGGCTAGCCGTCGGCGGTCAGGTGTCCGTTCCGACGCGCGATCTCGATCTCAAAGGCGTTGCGACTTTGGTGTCGACCGATACCGCGAACGAGTTTGATTTGCCCTTCGTCGTACAGGGGCAATGGGACGACCCGATCATGCTGCCGGATGCCCAGAGCCTGATCCGCCGTTCCGGCGCCGCCGCCCCGCTCCTCGATGCCATCAAGGCGCGGAGCGCCGGCCAGGCGGTCCGCTCGGTGATCGACAAGCTTCTGGCTGATCCCCAGGGCGCTGCGCCGGCCGCCGCATCGCCGCCGAAATAGCCGTTACATCCGGCCGCTGACGTTGCGCGCGCTGGTGAGCTTGGCAAGCAGCGAAGCAACAACGACGGCCACGCCGACAACGCCGATCATGATGGCGCACACCGCATTCATCTCCGGCTTCACGCCAAGCCGCACCTCCGAGTAGATGCGGATCGGCAAGGTCATCGTCCCGGGGCCGGTGGTGAAGCTCGCGATGACGAGATCGTCGAGCGACAGCGCAAAAGCCAGCATCCAGGCGGCGGCGATCGCCGGCAACAACAGCGGCAAGGTCACCGAGCGGAAAGTACGCCACGGCGACGCTCCCAAATCCATCGCCGCTTCCTCGAGGCTCATGTCGAAATCGGCGAGCCGCGATTGCACGATCACGGTCACGAAGCACATCGCCATGGTGGTGTGCGCGACCGCAACCGTCCAGAAGCCGCGATCCACCGCGATCGCGACGAACAGCAGCAGCAACGACAGCCCGGTAATGACTTCCGGCATGACCAACGGCGCATAGATCATGGCGGCAAACAACAGCCGTCCACGAAAGCGGCCGAAGCGCACCAATACCAGCGCCGCCATGGTTCCCAACACCGTCGCTGCGCTTGCCGCCACCAGCGCGAGGCGCAGGCTGATCCACGCCGAGTCGACGAGCGCCGAGTCGTTGAGCAATTCCACATACCAGCGCGTCGACCAGCCCCCCCAAACCGCCACCAGGCGCGAAGCGTTGAACGAGTAAATCACGAGTATGCCGATCGGCAGGTAGAGAAAGGCGAGGCCGAAGACGATGGCGACGATGTTGAAGGCCGAGAGCCTGCGCATCGTCACTCGCGCTCCACGGCGCGCATGGCGTAGTGCTGATAAATCACGATCGGCGTTACCAAGACGCACACCAGCACCACGGCGACGGCGGCGGCCGCCGGCCAGTCGCGGTTGCCGAAAAACTCCGTCCAGATCGTCTGGCCGATCATCGGCGACAGCGAGCCGCCGAGCAGATCGGGAATGACGAACTCGCCGACAATGGGAATAAAGCAGAGCAGGACGCCGGCGATCATGCCTGACGACGACAGCGGCAGCGTCACCAGCCAGAAGATTTTCCAGCGCGGGCAGCCGAGATCGGCGGCCGCCTCCAACAGCGACTCGTCGAGCTTCTCCAGCGTCGCATAGAGCGGCAATACCATGAACGGCAGATACGAATAGACGATGCCGATATAGATGGCGGTATCCGTCGACAGCCAGGCCGGCGGCTCGCGCACGACATGCAGCGCCATCAACAGCTCGTTGAGCGGACCCTCGCGCTGTAAAATGTTCATCCATGAATAAATGCGAATAAGCAGCGAGGTCCAGAACGGCAAGGTGACGAGAAGAACAAGCAACGCCTGCCAGCGCGGCGGCGTGCGGGCGATCGCGTAAGCAATCGGATAGCCGATCAAGAGCAACAGCAGGGTCGAAAACGCGGCAATCTGCACGCTCTTCAAATACGACAGCAGATAAAGTGGGTCGGAAGCGATGAGCCGGTAATTATCGAGCGACAACTGCGCAATAAAATCCTGCAAACCCGGCCAGCCGGCGGCGAGGTCAAAGACCGGCGTGTAGGGCGGCTGCGCGATCGCCGTCTGCGACAGGCTGATCTTGATGACGATCAGAAACGGCACCAGGAAAAAGGCGACCAACCACGCATACGGAAACCGCAGCGCGGATTTTTGCCAAAAAGACCGTTTCGAGGAACGTTGCGGCACGGGCTCCATGGCGTCGTTCAATGGGTCAGGATGACGGCGGTCTCGGCAGGCCAGCTCAGCCAGACCTGCTCGTCGAGACCGAATGCGGCCGCGGCGCCGCCGCCGACATTGGCGACTGCCGCCCGCGCCTGCGCGCCGTCCGCGAGGTGCAATTTGTAGATCGAGGTATCGCCGAGATAGCCGATATCGACGACGGTGCCAGTGGCGCAATTGAATTCACTTTGCGCCGGCGGATCGCGGCTGAGCCGAATTTTCTCCGGCCGCACCGCCACCCAGACGATGGCGCCGGGTTCCGCTTCGGGTTTCGTCACCGCACGCATGGGACCAACGGCGGCGCCGTCGACGCTTAGACAATCGGCGCCGAGACGACCCTGGAACAAATTGATTTCGCCGATGAAGTCCGCAACCCAGCGCGAGTGAGGCCGCTCGTAGATTGCCGCCGGCGGCGCCACCTGGATGAGCCGACCGGCATCCATGACGCCGATACGGTCGGCCACCGTCATCGCCTCGCTCTGGTCGTGGGTGACGATGATGAAGGTGAGGTTGAGCTTCCGCTGTAGGTCCATCAGCTCGAACTGGGTTTCGCCGCGGAGTTTCTTGTCGAGCGCCGCCATAGGCTCGTCGAGCAGCAGTACCCGCGGTCGCTTGACGAGCGAGCGCGCCAGCGCCACGCGCTGGCGCTGGCCGCCGGAGAGTTCGTGGGGCTTGCGCCGGCCGTAGCCTTCGAGCTTCACCATCGCCAGCATATCGGCGACGCGGCGCGCGATCTCGCGGGACGGCAGCCCCTCCTGCTTGAGACCGAAGGCGATATTGGCTTCGACCGAAAGATGCGGGAACAAGGCGTAGCTTTGAAACATCATGTTAACCGGCCGCCGATAAGCGGGCACCGGCGCGAGCTCGACGCCGTCAAGCAAGAGCGCCCCGGCATTCGGGCGCTCGAAGCCGGCGATCATGCGCAGCAGCGTGGTCTTGCCGCAGCCTGACGGCCCGAGCAGCGCGAAAAATTCGCCCTCAAAAATGTCGAGCGAGAGTTGATCGACAACGGCAACGTTGCCGAAGCGCTTGGTCACCGCTTCGATGCGCAGCAGCGGACGCAGATTCGGGTCGGTCCACGGCGCAAAATCTCGTTTCGTGCCGGCGATCTGCGCTTACTCCGAGCCAACAGCGAAAAAGGTCGTCGGCGTTGTAACGCAAATCAGGCTAGCCGACAAATGCGGCGCCGGTTGGCACTCCAATGGCTGGTGCGGGTTTGGCGGTTTTCGTCAGTTGACGACCGCTTCGGCCAGCGAAGCGGCGAGTTCAACATCTTCGACCGTGTCGCTCGCGAGTTTGCGCGGCTCCGGTCCGTAATAGTCGCCGAGCTGCACCGTCGGCCGCGGCTGCATCGTGATCGACACCAGCCGGTCGTAGAGCGCTTTCGCCGAAACCGGCTTGATCAGATATTCGTTGACGCCAAGCCGCACCGCCTCAACCACCCGCCAGCGCTCGCCATAACCGCTGAGCATGATGATCGGCACGTCGGGCATCGGAAACACGCCGGGCGAGCGCACGATGCGCACCAGCTCCGCGCCGTTGAGCAGTGGCATTTCCCAATCGAGTACCACGACATCCGGGCCGACGGTGCGGATGGTGTCGAGCGCGGCAATACCGTCGCCCGCCTCGTAGATGTCCTTGATGCCGCAGTTGACCAACAGATTGCGGATCATCTTGCGTGTGTACTGATTGTCGTCGACCACCAGCACGCAGAGCGATTGAATACGATCCGCCAATTCTTTCTTGGACAGTTTGGATGACATGTTATCTGGCCGAAGCCTCAGGCAATCGGGCGATGGTGCGCATCAGATCATGGCGGCCTTGCGGGATGGTAATCGCACCGGCGGCGTTCCTCCGCGTGGTGAGCGTTCGGTTAACGGCGGTTGGCATGATGATGAAAGCGCCTCAAGCCCTAGACCCAGGCGATTTCGAAGTCGGCCTTGTAGGCGGCGAGATCGCGCGGTTCAGGACAATAATACTCGCCTATCTTCACCATCCGCCGCCGCCCGACGATTACAGATACCAGGCGCGCCAACAGCGCTTTGGTCGACACCGGCTTGAGCAGAAAATCGTTGACGCCTGCCTTCACCGCTTCCATCACCCGGGAGCGCTCGCCGTGGCCGGTCAGCATGATGATCGGCACGCTGGGAAGCGGAAAGCTGTCCGGCGAGCGCACCGCGCGCACGAACTGCGGCCCGTTCGGGCTCGGCATTTCCCAATCGAGAATGACAAGGTCCGGCCCCAGCGTGCGGATCGCTTCAAGCCCGGTTTTGCCGTCGACGGCTTCGTGAACATTGCTGACGCCGATCGCCAGCAGCAGCGAACGCGTGACCCGACGCATGGCCGGTTCGTCGTCGATGATCAAGACCTTGAGCGTCACCAACCGCTGCGCGATCTGTGCTGCCGCCGATTCCATGGAACGCCCGCAAATGGAAACCAACGAGGATGGCCCGGCACCATTCCAACACACCGCCGTGAAATCACGCTGTACCGAATCGTTAAAATTTGAGTGAAGCGGCGGGCAAACGACGCAGCGTCATTGGTCAATGCCGCTCCGCTTTCATGAAGTCTTCGAGCGCTGTTCGATCAGTCTCGGTGACACGTAGCCCAAGTTTTGAGCGACGCCACAACACATCATCGGCGGTCAGCGCCCATTCCGCCGCCATCAGATAGCGCACTTCCGCAGCCGTCAGGTCGGCGCCAAAACGCGGCCCGAGATCCTCTGCCTTTGACACCTTGCTCAGCACGGCATCGACGCGCGTGCCGTAGGCGCTGGTCAGCCGGCGGATATGATCGTCGGCGAGGAACCGCCACTTGTGCCGCACACGCTCGAACAGTAACGGCAGGCCGTCGTAATTGAAGTTGCCGCCGGGCAACGGCGCGGTCGCCGTCCAAGGGCGCGCAATTCGCTGCGCGCGCGGAAAGAACCGTCCAAGGCGAGCGAGCGCGTCTTCCGCGAGCCGGCGGAAGGTCGTGAGCTTACCGCCATAGACGGTCAGCAAGGGCGCTTTGCGGGAGCGCCTGTCGAGCGCCAGAACATAGTTGCGGCCGACGTCCTGCGGGTTGCGCGAGCCGTCGTCATAAAGCGCGCGCACGCCGGCAAAAGCCCACACCACGTCGGCGCCGACGATGCTCGCGCGGAAATGAGAATTGATCACGCCACACAGATAATCGATCTCTTCCTGCGTCGGGACGGCCGCACCGGGATCGCCGGAGAAGCTGCGATCGGTGGTGCCGATCAAGGTGAAATCGCGCTGGAACGGGATGGCGAAGACCACGCGACCGTCGGCCGCCTGCAGGATGTAAGCGCGGTCGTGGTTGTAGAGACGCCGCACCACGATGTGGCTGCCCTTGTCGAGCCGCAAGCGGTGCGGCGGGGGCTGGCGCAGCGCGTCCTCGATGACCGTTTCCGCCCAGGCTCCGGTCGCATTGACGAGCACCCGCGCCGTCACGTCGCTGCGTTCGCCGCGCCGATTGAGGACCAGCCGCCAGATATCGGTGCGTTCGGCGCGAACGCAGCGCGTACGGGTCCGGATCGACGCGCCGCGCTCCGCGGCATCGACCGCATTGAGCACGACCAGCCGCGCATCGTCGGCGAAGCAATCGGAATATTCGTAGCCGTAATGAAAGTGCTGCTTGAGCGGCTGACCCGCCGCGTCGGTGATGAGATCGAGCGTGCGGGTGCCGGGCAAAATCGTGCGCCGGCCGAGCAAGTCATAAACAAACAGGCCGAGCCGCAGCAACGCGGGCGAGCGGCTCGCGGCATCGACCGGCAGCACGAAGCGCAGCGGCCGAATGAGGTGCGGCGCCATCCGCAGCAGCACTTCGCGCTCGCCGAGCGCAGCGCGCACCAGACGGAACGCGCCATGTTCGAGATAGCGCAAGCCGCCATGGATCAGCTTCGATGAGGCTGACGACGTGCCCGACGCGAGATCGTTTTGCTCGATCAGCAAAACCTTCAAGCCGCGGCCGGCGGCATCGCGCGCGATACCGGCGCCGTTGATGCCGCCGCCGATGATTGCGAGATCGAAATCGGCCATGCATCAAGCTCTGCCCGCTTTCGCGAATCCCGGCAACGGCGTAGGATGCCGGCGCAATGGATTTTCGCGATCGTCATGTCGTGGTCACTGGCGGCGCTGGCGCGCTGGGCACTGCCTTGGTCGGCGCGCTCCTCGAAGCGGGCGCCACGTGCCACGTGCCCTGCCTCAACGAGGCCGAGGCGGCTCGCTTTCGCTTGCGCGACAATCCGCGGGTCAAGCTTACGGTCACCGGCAGTCTCGCCGACGAAGCGCCGATCGCTGCGTTTTACAGCGCCATCACGCCGTTGTGGGCGTCCATCCATCTTGCCGGCGGCTTTGCGGCCGGAAAGCTCGACGAAACCAGCGTGGCGACGATCCGCCAGCAGATCGACATGAACTTCGTGAGCTGCCTTCTGTGCTGCCGCGCCGCCGTCAAAGCCATCGGCGGCAACGGCGGCCGCATCGTCAACGTCGCCGCCCGGCCGGCGCTGGAGCCGCGAACCGGCGCCGGCATGGTCGCCTATGCCGCCAGCAAAGCCGCCGTCGGCACGCTGACCGCCGCGCTCGCCGAAGAGGTCGTCAAGGACGGCATCTTCGTCAACGCGGTGGCGCCCTCGACCATGGACACGCCGGCCAACCGCAGTTCGATGCCGAAGGCCGATTTCAGCCTGTGGCCGAAGGTCGAGGAGGTCGCCGCCACCATCATGTTCCTGGCGTCGCCCGACAACCGCGTCACCCGCGGCGGCATCGTGCCGGTGTACGGCAAGACCTAACAAGACCTAACAAGGCCTAAACGTCACCCCGAAATCGCGATGACCTCGCGCGCCGGTGCGCGCACGAGCCGGGTGACGCCGCTCGCGGCGACGACGGCGCGCTGCTGGGCGTAGGCCTCGTGATTTTGCTCGATGTAATCGAGGTCGTAGAGGTAGTTGACCATCAGGCCGAACGATTGCTGCAGCGAGCGTTCCGAGGTGTCGGCGAGCCAATCGAGCCGCTGCAGCCGCGCGCCGTTGCCGAGATGGAAGCGCGCCACCGCATCGACCGGCAGGCCGCGCCCATTGCGCGCGCGCACATAATACCAGGCGGCCGCGCGCAGGATCGGTTCGCGGAGCCCTTCCACCAGTACAGGGTCGAGCCACCATTTGGCGCGGTTGAGCGCTCCGAGCGCCACTTGATCGTCGGCATCGATCGCCAGTGAGGATTCGTTTGAGCGTTCGCGCTTGAGCCACGCGGCGAAATTCGGCGCCGGCGACAACGTCACGAAGGTCGAGAGGCGCGGCAATTCGCGGCGGACTTCCTCCACCACCTGCTTGATGAGGAAATTCCCGAAGCTGACGCCGGTCAGCCCGCGCTGGCAGTTGGTGATCGAATAGAACACCGCCGTCGTCGCCCGTTCCGGTTCGACGATGTCGCGCTCCTCGGACAGGATCGGCGCGATGGCGCCGGGAATGTCGCGCGTCAGTGCGATCTCGACGAAGATCAGCGGCTCGTCGACCAGCGCCGGATGGAAGAAGGCGTAGCAGCGGCGATCGGGCAGATCGACGCGCCGGCGCAATTCGTTCCAGTCGTGGATTTCATGCACCGCCTCGTAGCGGATGATTTTTTCCAGAATCGCGGCCGGCGTCGACCAATCGATGCGGCGCAGCACCAGGAAGCCGCGATTGAACCACGACGTGAACAGATGGATAAAATCGTTGTCGACCACGGCGAGGTCGTCGCGGTGATCGAGCGCGTCGAGGAGCTGCTCGCGCATGCGAACGAGGGCGGCGGTGCCCCCGGGCGCTAGGTTGAGGCGGCGAAAGAGTTCGAGCCGGCGCGGCTCGCTGTCGCGATGCAGTTCGGCGGCGGTTTCGGCCGACGGCGACGCCCGCCAGGCGGCGACGGCGGCGTCGATCCGGCCCGGCTCGTAGCCGAATGTCCCGGCCAGCGCTTCGAAGAAGGCGATCCGCGGGCCGGTGGTCAGTTCGGCGTAATCGGCGAGGATTTCGTTGGCAAGCGCCACGCCCGAGGCTTCGCCGCGGCCGGACAGCAGCGCCTCGCAAAGCTCGGCAATGCCGTCCGAGCGCCCGCGTGCCGGCTCCCGCCGGTCCCGCCGGATCAAAGCGCGGCTGCGATCAGCGATGCTTTGCAGCATGTCGCTGAAGAACGCCGTATTCACCGAAACCATCGATCAGCCCATCATCCGGCGTGAAAATAGCTAATGATCGAGCGCGGCGATGACAAGGCATTGGCCATCGACTAGTGGCCCGATTCCAACATTTCGCCTCCCGTGGCCGCATCCATCTTGCGAATGTTGGAATCAAAGGGCCACTAGCAAGTATAAGTTGCTAGTGGAGTTTAGGATTTAACATTCGCTTCGGGTGTCTACGGCCAGGTGGGTAGCGAATGTTAAATCCACTCCACTAAGCGGCGTGGACAAAGTGCCGAGGCTTTGTCAGGTAACGGCCGGGAAGGCAAAAGCTGCCGTGAAGCAAGGAGTTGTTGATGCCGGGGCCGTTGGCGGGACTGCGCGTATTGGAATTGGCCCGCATTTTGGCCGGCCCGTGGGCCGGGCAAATCCTCGCCGATCTCGGCGCCGACGTCATCAAGGTCGAGCGCCGCGGCGCCGGCGACGACACCCGCGGCTGGGGTCCGCCTTTCGTGCCCGCCGCCGACGGCGGCCATCTCGGCGCCGCCTATTTTCATGGCACCAACCGCGGCAAGCGCTCGATCGAGCTCGACTTCGAAACCGAAGAAGGCCGGCGCATCGTGCGCAAGCTCGCGGCGAAATCCGATGTGCTGATCGAGAATTTCAAGGTCGGCGGCCTCGCCAAATTCGGTCTCGACTATGCAAGCCTCGCGCCGGACAACCCGCGGCTGATCTATTGCTCGGTGACCGGCTTCGGCCAGACCGGCCCTTACGCGCCGCGGCCCGGCTACGATCTCATGGCGCAAGGCATGGGCGGCATGATGGACCTCACCGGCGATCCGGACGGCGAACCGATGCGCGCCGGCACGCCGGTGTCCGACCTGTTCACCGGCGTTTATTCCGCCGTCGGCATCCTCGCTGCGCTGGCCCGCCGCGAGCAGACCGGCCGCGGCGGCCATGTCGACACCGCGCTGATCGATTCCACCGTCGGCGTCCTCGCCAACCAGGCGCTCAATTATCTGATCTCCGGCACGCCGCCGCACCGCATGGGCAACGCGCATCCGAACGTCATCCCCTATCAGGTGTTTCCGGTCGCCGACGGCCACATCATCATTGCCAGCGGCAACGACAGCCAGTTCGGCAAATTGTGCGCGGTGTTGGGCCTGCCGCACCTCGCCAAGGATCCGCGCTACGTCGACAACAAATCGCGGCTGGCGCACCGGCCCGAGCTGATCGGACATTTGTGTTCGCTCACCGCGACCATGCCGCGCGCGGTGCTTCTGGAAAAACTCGAAGCGGTCGGCGTGCCGGCCGGCCCGATCAACGATCTCGCGCAGGTCTTCGCCGATCCGCAGGTCATCCATCGCGGCATGCGCGTCGATCCGCCGAGCGCCGCCGCCAAGGCCGGCTCGATCCCGGGCGTGCGCACGCCGATCGTGATCGACGGCGCGCCGATGGCGTCCGCGCACCCCGCGCCGCGGCTTGGAGAGCACACCGCCGAAATTTTGCGCGAAATCGGCGAAGGGTAATAACGTCGCCATCTCTCCTCCTCTCACCTCAAAGAATCATCGCGCGGCCCTCTCGTCTTCCCCTCCCCCCGCTTGCGGTGGGGAGGGTCGCCGCGAACCCGTGAGCGGCGGGGTGGGGGGCGATCTAAAAGTCCCCCCACCCCTGACCCCTCCCCACCACGCGCGATGCGCGCGGGCGGGAGGGGAAAAAGTGCGCCGTTCCCGAGACGCTTCTTTGCGTCCGAGTTTTGCTCACCACCACGACACCACCAAAGAATCTCTTAGATTCGCCTCCGGCACCGCGCATGATCCCGAAAAGTGCAGTTGCGGTTTTCGGAAAAGATCATGCGCCAGCGTGAGGAAGGCGAAGCGCCGAAAGGCGCATGCCTGCCATTGCCGCTTACGCGGCAGCGGGCTTTATTGAAGCCCGCTCGCCTTCCGGCGCTTCACCGCGGCTCTGGCGCAGGCGAACTGAATCAAGCCAGCGCTCAGCTTCGGGCCATGCTTCCCGGGATGCGCACGTGATCCGCAAAGATCACGCCTCTCCCGTTTAGCGGAGCACCCCGCGCCCCGGTCGTAGTGCCGGAGGGAATGATGCCCGAAGCCGCCCGGGAGAAGGCTGCATATCCTTCCCGCGGGGACCGCTCCCGCTCCGTCCATCGAAAGTGCCCTCGCGACAGGCGTCCTCGATGAGCGGGATGAGGCGATGTACCCGTAACGGAGTGCGCGAATCGATGTCCACCTGCACTAATGGTCTGTGGGAAGCTAACAGAAATTCTTATTCCTTTCAGACACATAGCGATCCGCAGTGGGGAGGGGCTAGCTGCTGCGAGTCTCGAAAATGAACCACCGGTCGCGTCCAGATGGAGTGAGCGAAGCGAGCGCAGGGAAGGGCAGCTGGCGAGACATGCCCCTCCACCGCGCTTCCGCCTACGCACTTCTGTGCTTCGGCGGACTCAAACCCACCGTAGCTCCACAGCGAGCGAAGGCGCGCCGCGCGGTCCCCCTCCCCCCGCTCCGTTTCACTTCGCGGCGGCGGATGAACGCAAGCGGTCAGCGCGGCGGCGCAGTCCCCCTGTTTACCCTCGCCCACATGACGAGGCCGCCGACGAGCCCCAAAGCCGCCAATGCAAGCACCAGATATTGCAGCAGCACCGATACCTGCGGAGCGGCTTCGGTCGTGGTCGAGAGATCGTATATTTGCCACGCCAGGACGCCGGCGCAGAGTGCGACCTGAATTCCCCAGTTTTTCTTGCGCTGTACGGCCATCGGCCTGGTCCCTCCGCTCAACACATAAAACCGCTTCGCTCGCCAATGAGCCGGCGGTCCATGCCGGCGTGCGGCTACAGCATGGATCGCCGGATATTCTGACATGAAAGACGGCATTGCGCGCCTCTTGTCCGGCAATGACGCTACTACATTCCCTCGCCCCTTGCGGGAGAGGGGGGCGCGTGGCGGGCTTTAGCGAGCAAGAGAGCCAGACCGGCGCTGTTCGTCGACGACGTCCTGCAGGCCGGTATGAATGGTGGTCTCGACCGAGAAGCCGACGCGCAGCAGCCTAGCCAGCGGCTGATCGGGGTCCAGATTGATCTTTACCGGCAGGCGCTGGACGATCTTCGTGAAGTTGCCGGTGGCATTGTTTGGTTGAATCGGCGCGAACGAAGCGCCGGACGCCGGGGCCAAGCCTTCGACCGTTCCCGACAGATCCATGTGATAGGCGTCGACGTGGATCGTCACGTGCTGGCCGCTGCGAACGTGGAGAAGATCCACCTCGCGATAATTCGCCGTAATGTAGACTTCGGCGAGCGGAACCACCGTCATCAATGTCGAGCCGGGCGCAACGGTGTTGCCGACCTGCACCGAGCGTTCGCCGACCAGGCCGTCAACCGGCGAAAGAATCTGCGTATATGAAAGATTGAGCTTGGCCTGCTCCAGTTGCGCCTTGTCGGCTTCAACGACCGCCTCGGCGGCGCTTTTCCGCGCCGCGATGATATCCAATTGCCGGCGAGCGGCTTCGAGCGACGCGAGCGCGCTGTCCAACTGAGCCTTGGCCTGCAGCAACTCGCTGTCGGCCTTTTGTTTTTGTTCGACCGTGCCGGACTCGGTCGCGGCCAGGAAGTCATAGCGGCGCGCGTTCGGCTCGGCGAAGGCCAGATTGGCGCGGGCGGCCTCGACGTTGGCCTCCTGCTGGCTGATGATCGACGGCTGAAGGACGAGGTTGGCGGTCACTTCGGCAACCTGGGCGGCGTCACGGGCGAGGGCCGCGTCAGCGGCGGCCATAGCAGCCGCGTAGTCGCGCGGGTCGAGCATCACCAATACCTGCCCGGTTTTGACCTGCTGGTTGTCATCGACCAGCACGGTCGTGACCTGGCCGGAGACGCGCGGCGCAACGCTGGCATAGTGGACCGCGACGTAGGCGTCATCGGTCCAGACATCGGGGTGGGGCCGGAAAATCACCCACAGTACGACGCCGATGAAAGCGGCGACCACCACGCCCGCTACTGCGAAGGGCCACTTCGGCCGCGGCGGCTCGCCGCCTTGCTTGCCCCCCTTGTCGTCTTTGGCTTTTTGATCCTGCGCCGGCGCGGCGGCGGCTTGCTGGATTGGGTGCTTTTCATCCCGTGCCTGCTGGTCTTTTTGTTCAGGCATACGCCGGTTGTCCTTTGCCTCGGCGGCACCGTCGTTGCTTGCACCGTCGTTGCTTGCACCGTCGTTGCTTGCGCCGCCGTCGGCGGGCACCAACCAGTCCCGGGTCGCCGTTCGCCGTTCGGTTCGCTCGGCTGCATGCCTCACCTATTGCCTGGCCAGCTGGATGCGCGGCGGCAGCGTGCGGATCGGAAGGACGACGAGCACGATCATCAAAAACACCGTCAACGCGCCCAACACCAGGAATGTATCGGCTGCCGACATCAGGGCGACCTGCTGCTGCACGGCTTCGCCGAGCGCTTGCAGGCTTCCCAGTACCCGGGGCCGTCCGTCGGGCAACAGCGCCGTCGGCATATCCGGCAGGACGCCGTTGCTTTGTACAAGACTGAAGCGATTTTGGCCGATCTGATCGACGATGCGGTCGTAATGCAAGGCGCCGCGCCACTGCGCGATCAGCGCCCAGAGCCAAACCGCGACCACTTCGGCGATCGCCCGCGGCGTGTTGAACAGCGAGGCGGCATAAGGCGCTTCGGCGGGGCCCTTCACCGAGTTCGTCGCCATCAGAAGCAGCGGCATGATCACCATCGGCTGTCCGACCGCCTGCAATGCCCCCCAGAAAAAGAACTGATCGCGGTTCCAAACAATATTGACGTAGGACGAACCGATGCAGGCAGTCAGTATCAGCGCCAGGCCGATGTAACTGACGACGCGGGCGTCGACTTGCGGAAAATCGAGCACGAACGCCATCACCGGCAGGAGCACGATCTGCGCCAGCGCAATTTCAAGCGTGACCATGCTCCATTGCAGCGGCCGATAACCGTCGACTTGCTCGAGGACCTGCATCGGCACCGTGGTGCCGCCCTGGGCGACGATGAGGAAGATGACGAGTGCGATCAGGCCATAGGCCAGGTTGGGCCGGCCCAGCATCTGCAGCTTCATCAGCGGCAGCGGGTGAAACCACTCGTTCAAAACAAACAGCGGAATAGCCACGACCGCTGATCAGCGCCAAGACGCAAATTAACTGTGAGTTGAACCATTCGAAAAACACAGTTCATGGCTGCCGGGCGTTTGCACCAAACGGAACACACCCAGTTTTCGCGACATGAGCGGATGCCACGGATGCCGATCCGGCAACCCGGCATCGTCGGTGTAGTTGATGAACGATTTATCCAGCTCCATGTCCTTTGGATCGGTCGTGATCGCGATTTGATCCAGAGCGTCTTCTCCGGATGAGGAACGAGGGTATCGTATGCTTTCTGAGCGGTCTCGCGATCGACGTCGTTGATGAATGTCTCGCGCCAGATCTTGAACGGCAGCGTGATCGAACCGTCGCCGCGTTGGGCGGTGCACAATCGGACGTAGACCGCCATGTCGTTGAGACTCTCGCCGTTGTTGGGAACAAATGCGTTCCAATACACCAGGCGGCGGATGCGTTCGGCGAGGCGGTCGGCCACGCCGGTGATGATCATGCCGCCGTAGCCGTGGCCAAGAAGAATGACGTCGGTCAGGTTCTGCTCGGCCAGATAGTCGGCGATCGACCGGATCGCGTCATCCAAGCCGACCGTTTTCGGATCGCCCGGCCGGTTGCCGGCGACGGTGGGCGTGTCGACGCGATGGCCGGCTTCCCCAAGGAGGGACGCCGTCGGCTCCAGGGCTTTGCCCGTGTGCCACGTATCGTGAATGAGCACGTAAGTTGCCATTGGATGTCCGTCCCTCGGCCTAACACTACTTTGGCAGATTTACTCACGCTGCTTTTTTACGCTGATCCACATGCGGCAGTTCGGACACCGCAGAGGGTTTGATCGAATGATGAGGCTGACGATGGCGAGCCGGATGGCCGGCAACG
>Ga0181525_10000260_pt1 | contig 47786 bp, 38 predicted proteins | sample PEATcosm2014_Bin_48_FD_121100 | JGI IMG/M metagenome (GOLD analysis project Ga0181525, IMG submission 121100) | Peatland microbial communities from MTU Mesocosm Facility, Houghton, MI, USA - PEATcosm2014_Bin06_10_metaG | ecosystem: Environmental > Terrestrial > Soil > Wetlands > Peat | place... | reverse complement strand
GCACCCGCTCATAGAAAGCACCATGCCGGCTAGAGCAACCGCGAACGCCGTAATTCGTGCGGGTCCATTCATCTTCTTATCCTTCTCCTTCAAGCAAGCGCCGATCTGCCGCAGGCCTGGAATCTCTCTCTTGGTCAGCTGGCTGCGGGCGGGGACGCCGAAACCAGGATGCAAAAATTGTACTCCCGTTTTTCCCCGGACTAGCCGCCTCCGGACGGTGCCGGCTGTCCTTGCGTTTTCCGGGAAACCTACCCTCCCCAGCCGTCCGTCGTGCCAGCCTGGACTCTAGTCCTGTGCACACCTCCCCTATCGGGAAAACGGCACGGATTCAACCCGCTATTCGCCGGCCATGATCTTCGGCGTCATCAATCCGATATGATCCACGTTTGCCGCGCGGCCAATATCGATGACCTCGGCGACGTAATGAAAGTCGAGATTGTCGTCGCCCTTGACGAACATGATGCGCTCGGCGCGATTGGCGTAGATCTCGGTCAAGCGTGCCTGCAGCTCTTTCTGTGCCGCCACGCCGCCGACTCCGTTATACACGACGGTGTCGTTGATCTTGTACGAGGGGATCTTGCCCGCATCGTGCAACACCTGCACCACGATCGTGCGATCGGTGGGGTTTTGCTGCTGCGGGTTCTTGGGCGGTTGAGGCACCATCGCCTCCAGGCCCTTGGGCGTAACCGGTACGATGACCATGAAGATGATCAGCAGCACCAGAAGAATGTCGATCATCGGGGTTACGTTGATGTCGGACGAGTAGCCCCCCGCATTCCCAGTTGTCATTGACATTGCTAAAAACTCCTCGTTATCTCAAATTCCAAATCGGGCGGCGCAAAAGCTATTCTACTCGCCGGCCATGATCCTTGGTGTCATCAGGCCTATGTGATCCACGTTCGCGGCGCGGCCAATATCGATGACTTCGGCCACATAGCGGAACTCGATGCCATCGTCTGCCTTGACGAACATGACGCGCTCGGCGCGGTTGGCGTAGACGGCAGTCAACTTTGGCAGAAGATCGGACTTTGCGTAAGCTGTTTCGTTGATCTTGTAGGCCGGAACCTGGCCAGGACTGTGAAGCAGTTGCACCACGATGGCGCGCGGATCGCGCGGCGCGTCTCCCTTGGCCGGATGCGGCGCCAAAGCCGCCAGGCCCCTGGGAGTAACTGGCACGATGACCATGAAGATGATCAACAGCACCAGAAGAATATCGATCATCGGAGTTACATTGATCTCCGCTGAATAGCCTCTCCCGCTCCCAGTTGTCATTGACATGGCTTAACTCCTTATCCTTGCAAGATCGCTAACGGGGCAGCGCAAGTAAGAGCTACTCGCCACCCGCCAGGTTGCCTTCGCGCTTCTGCGTCAGCAAGCCTACATCCTCCACGCCGGCTGTGCGCACTGCGTCGATGGCGTCTTCCACTGCCCGATACTGCGCGCGTGAATCGGCGCGAACGTAGATCGTCTTGCCGGGCTTGTCGGCCAGCTTCTCGCGGACCTGGACGCCAAGCTCACTGATCGACGTACGGTTTTGTCCCAGGAAGACATCGCCGCTCCGGGTGATGGCCACGACAATGGCGTCTTCCTTGTCGGCATCCGGCATGGCGGTTGGGTTGTCGACCTTGGCCATCTCGACCTGCACCTTGCTCTGGAGCATGGGGGTGATGACCATGAAGATGATCAACAGCACCAGCATCACATCCACCATAGGGGTGACGTTGATATTCGAGTTGACCTTGCTGCCTTCGTTGCGTACCGCGATTGACATGGTGAAAGCTCCGTTGCCTGAAAGTTATGATTCCGGGCGGCCTCCGGGCATTGCCAGCGACCCGCCGATGGCGCGCTTGGAACCGGCCGGCGGGAGAGAGTATTCGCTCTCCCTCCGGCCTCAGCTTCCCGCTCTCGCCGCGCGGCGCCTCGCCTAGCGCCTGTGGCTCTGCTTGATGAAGTAGTCGACCAGCTCGCTGGAGGAGTTGTCCATCTCCACGTCAAACGACTCGACGCGTCCGGTGAAATAGTTGAATGCCATCACGGCCGGGATCGCAACGAGCAAACCGAAGGCCGTGGTGACCAGGGCCTCGGAGATGCCGCCCGCGACCGCGCCGATGCCCGAGGTTTTCTGCGTGGCGATCTGCTGGAAGGCGTGCAGAATTCCGATGACGGTGCCCAGCAGCCCGACGAAGGGAGCTGTGGCGCCGATGGTGGCCAGAACGGCAAGGCCCCTCTTCAGCTTGGCGTGAACGATGGCCTCGGCACGTTCCAGTGCGCGGCCCGAACTGGCGATCGTCTCGTCGGTGGCGAGGCCGCCAGAGGAGCGGAACTCCTGCAGGCCGGCGGTCACAACCTCAGCCAGATGGGACTTCTTGTTGCGATCGGCGATCTTGATCGCTTCCTCGAGCTTGCTGTCCTTCAGCGCGCCGGCAACCTTGGGCGCAAACTCGCGCGACTGCTTGCGGGCGGCGGAGAAGTACAGGTAGCGGTCGATCATCACGGCCAGAGACCAGATTGACTCGACGAAAAGGGTGATGGCGATGGCGCGAACCGGCCACCCCATGTGCTGCCAGAGTTCCATGGGGCTGAAGCCGACGGCCTGCTCATCGTCGAAGATGAATGCCAGATTGGCGGCCGTGTGCGAAGCGAAGTGTGTGAGCTGAGCGAGAATCACTGAATCGTTCCTCCTAAGGAGTTTCCTTGTGGACTGCAGTTGCTTTTACAGTTGCTGGGAATGCGGCTCCTTTGGGGACTCGCATTCAGGTCAATAGAGATGTCCTTTCCCCGGCATGGCGGAAAGAACCCGAAACGTTCCTCATCCACCCAGGGTGAAGATCACGTTGACTGTGGTCTCCACTTCCACCGGCTCGTTGTTGAGCAGGTAGGGCCTGTAGCGCCAGGACTTGACGGCATCCAGGGCGGCCTGTTGCAACATGGCCGGCCCGCTGATGACATGCAGATCCTCGATGGAACCGGTCTTTGAGATCTTGGCTTGAAGCACCACCGTACCCTGCACGCGTGCGGCCTTGGCGATCGGCGGGTAGACGGGCTGGGTCTTCTGCAGCAGCATGCCTTGGGCCACACCGCTGGAGATGTTGATCTTCTTGGGAACCTCGGCTTTCACCTTGGGACCCGTCTCACCGCTGAAGATGCTGCCCATGACTCCGCTTGAACTGCCGAAATCCGATCCCGAGACGCCGCTAAACGAAGCCATCGGCGCTTCCCTCTGGGCAACCATCTTGATGTCATGCGGAATACGGGTCGGCGCGGTGAGCTGATTGTTCATCATCTCCGACTGCACATGGACCACATGCACGGCCTCGGGTGGAGGCGGCGGAGGTGGTGGAGGTGGTGGAGGTGGCGGAGCTACCAGCGCCATCTGCATGGCCGCCTTGGGCAGCGCCTCGGGATAGATCAGCGGCAGGAGGATCATAAGGATCAGGATGAGGGCCTCGCCGATAAACATCGGGATCATCCAGGCTCCGCTCTTGCTCTTGATCCTGCCCGCGGATTCAAATGTGGAATCTTCAAACATGGCCAGCCTCGAATCGAGTGTTTGCTTACCTCTAGTTAGACACCGGGTATAGCGAAAATGTTCCCGGCATTGAAACCATATCACAGAAGCGCGGCACCCTTTGTCATCCCTGCGCTTCCCCTCAAAAACATGCGTAAAACTGCGGTCTTTGCGCCCCTAAACTCTGGCTCGCTTTGCCGCCGGAAGCGTTGCTGTCTTGCCTCGTCGTGCCCGCCACTCCTGCCATGCGACCAACATGGGTGCCGCGACCGCAATCGACGAATACGTCCCGATAAGGATACCCACCACAAGCGCAAATGAAAAGCCCCTCAGAACCTGTCCGCCGAAGATGTAAAGCGAGAGAACGGTCAAAAATGTCAGCCCCGAAGTCAGCACCGTCCGGCTCAATGTCTGGTTGATGCTGCGGTTGACCACGTCGGGCAGGGATTCGCGCCGGCTGAGGCGGAGGTTCTCGCGAATGCGGTCGAAGACGACAATGGTGTCGTTCATCGAGTAGCCAACCAGCGTAAGAATGGCCGCGATGACCGTTAGGCTGATCTCCTGGTTGGTCAGCGCGAAGGCGCCGACCGTAATCAGCGTGTCATGAAAACAGGCCACCACCGCCGCCACGCCATAGATCAACTGGAAACGGAACCAGAGATAGACCAGCATGCCGGCCATCGAGTAGAGCGTAGCCAGCGCTGCTTTGGTCTCAAGCTGGCGGCCTACCGTGGGACCCACAACCGACACATTGCTCTCAGTAAAAGGATTGTTGTAGTGAGCCTGCAGTGCATCGACGATCTGCTTGCGTCCGGCGTCGAGCGAGGTCTCATCTTGTTGCACGGGCAGGCTGATCAGCACCTCATTGCCGGAGGTGCTGATCTCACTCTGAATACTCTGGATCGTCGCATCTTGGACGCCGGCCGCCGCGACCGCCTGGCGAATCCGGTTGATATCCGGAGTTTGCTCGAACTTCACCTGCACCTGCGTGCCGCCCTTGAAGTCCACGCCGAGCGGAACCGGGCTGTGGATCTGTGTCATGTTGACGCCCATTTTGACTAACCCGGCCACGCTGAAGATCATAGAAAAGGCGAGGAAATACCACTTCAGCCTCAGCCAATCCACGTTTACGCCGCGAAACAATTCCACTGATTCTCTCCGCTTCCTGGAGGCTGGAACCGTTCTTGGGCTCCAGCGCTTAACCTTATTCCTAATCCCTAAATCGACACCGCTTCACCCGGCTTCATCCTGTTCAAATGGGCGTCGAAGATGACCCGCGAGACATAGACCGCGGTAAAGAGGTTGGCCAGCAGGCCGATGGTCAAGGTCACCGCAAAGCCCTTCACCGGGCCGGTGCCGAACATGAATAGAATGGCCGCCGAGACAATGGTGGTCACGTGGGTATCGACGATGGTGATCCAGGCGTGTGCGAAACCCTGGTCAACAGCCGCCGAAGGCGCCTTACCGGCTCGCACCTCTTCGCGGATACGCTCGAAGATCAGCACATTCGAATCCACACCCATGCCGATGGTCAGAATGACTCCGGCGATGCCGGGCAGTGTCAGGGTCAACGCATTGGCGCCGCCCGAAAGGGCGCTTGAAAGCCCCAGAATGCCCAGCAAAATAATCAGGTTCAAAAGCAACGCCAAATCCGCGTTGACACCCGAACCGCGGTAATAGAAAAGCATGAAGGCCATCACAACCAGGACGCCGAAGACGGCCGCCTTCACACCCGCTCTAATTGAGTCGGCGCCCAGCGATGCGCCCACAAAGCGCTTCTCCAGTTGCGTCAGAGAGGCAGGCAGCGCGCCGGTGCTCAGCAGCTTGGAGAGCGCTACAACCTCATCCTGGGAGAAGCTGCCGGAGATCTCGCCGGTGTCGTGAATCGGCTCCTTGATGCTGGCAACCTCGCGGACCTGGTCATTCATGACCACCGCCATGCTCTGGCCCACGTTTTTGCTGGTGTAGTCGTAGAACCGCTCACCGGCTTCGTTGGTCAGAGTAAAGCGAACCTCTCTCTGCCCGGTGTTCTGATTCGTGCTCGGATCGGCGGAGCGGAAGTCGGTTCCGGCCACCACCGAAACGCGTTCCAGCCTGTAGATGCTCTGCGAGTCGGAGCCGCTGTTAACGACCCCTAGGAAGCTCTTCAGCTCCTGATCCGCAGGCAGGGCGCCACCGACGCTGGCCAATGCTTCCTGCTCATCCTTGTAAGGACCACCGGCCACTGCGTGAATCTCCAACCGGTTGGTGCCCTGGATGATCTTCTCGATGTCGCTCTCGTTTTCCACGCCGGGCAACTCGACCAGGATCTGATCCGCTCCCAGGCCATAGGCCTGAATTACCGGCTCACTGATACCCAGCGCATTCACCCGGTCGCTGAGGGCCTCGATGGCCTGCTGGTCTGTTTTGGACTTCAGCGCCGTCAGGACCATCGGCTTCATCGTCAGCGTCCAGGTGTTGTCGTTGACGCTCTTCAGTTCGAATTCGTTGGAATACTTGGTGCTGCCCAGAAGCGTTTCGATGGCGCTCGAACTCTCCGGCGTGGTGCCTTCGATGCGAATCGCTTCCGGCTTGTCGGCATCGGGTACGTAGACCTGGGAGAAGCTCAGGCTGGCCTTCTTCAGCTCCTGCTGCACCTGCGCGGCAACGTTGCTCGTTTCCGCGTAGACCGCCTCGTTGACCTTGACCTGCAAGATCAGGTGAGCGCCACCGCGAAGATCGAGGCCGTAATGGATGCGCTTTTGCAGGCCTTCGGAAAGGTCCTTGCCGCTGAGCCCCTTCGACGCCCCGAAGATGCCCCAGAGGCACACCACCAGGACCGCAACAATCAGAGCGATTTTACCGTTGAGATTCTTCTTCATCGTCCCGCTTCTCGATCAGTGAATCAGTGAGTTAGTGAATCAGCAAAGCAGAAAACTTGATGTTTGCGCTGTTCACGTTTCCTTGTTCACTGTCTCTGTTCACTGATTCACTATTTCACTGTCTCTGTTCACTATTCACTGTCGGTCGTCACCGAGGCAATCGCGTTCTTGGCCACTTCCATCTTGATGCCGTCCGGCGCAACCTTGATCACAATCGCATCGTCCTTGATCGTAAGAATGATGCCGCGAATGCCGCCCGCCGTCGTTACGCGGTCACCGGTCTTGATCGAGGCCAGCATCTCCTGCCATTGCTTTTGCTTCTTCTGCTGTGGGCGCATCACGAAAAAGTACATGACCGGAATGATCAGCAGCAGTGGAAGCATCGTGAGGCCGCCCGAGCCTGCGGGCGCCTGCATAAAAACCATCAATCCAAGACTCGCTGACCCACTCATCCCCACACTCGTCTCTTGCCCGCCCCACCGCGCTCGCCGCGCCTCAGCAGGGCAAAGGCCTTTCCGGCTATCTGCCGGATGCCTGAAAAATTTTGTCTCCGGGAACATCCAGACTGATCCGGGCCGCCGATTGGTTCCGGCCCAGCCGCTCAAAAGGAGGGTCCGTCTGGCGCTAACCGGGGACTGAGCTTCAATCCCGCGCCCAACTTCGACCCAACTGCCGTCTGCTTCCTGTTCGACACAGCCTTCCTCTCAAAGCCCATCCCAAAACCGCGCCGGACTCGGCGCACACGTCCCTTTTGGACTCCGAAAAGAGTGCCTCAATAGATAAGATACGCGCTGGCCGGGGTGTGTCAAGGAGCGCCCCGCTCTCGTCTCCCAAAAACTGGGACCGACCGGCCTTCGGGACCGCCGCCTACCTTTATAAACCCCTTACAAATCGCTTATGCCCATCTTTGCGCTTCGGATGTCTGCTGATTGAATAAGACGCTGATCTCCGGTTGGGCCTGGCCTTGCAACCTATAGGCGCAGCCGGCGCGAATCAGCCAAAGGAGACCCGCCATGCCGGCTCTCGATCTTCGCATCCTGGTTGTCACGCCCTATGCTCTGGCTGTGGCTGTCCTGCTCTGGATTTTACGGAATTTAATGCAGGAAAGCCTCAAGAAGAAGTGCCATACCCCAACGAGGCTCTTGAGTATCTCCCAGGCGCAGGCGCCGGGCGCCGTCCGGGTTTACAACTTTCCGGAGTCCGGCGGTGCAGTTCCCACGGCGCGCAATTCAGAACCTGGGACGAGCACTCGGCCTCAACCAAGCGGCCAGGCTTCACTTGTTCCTCAACGGCTCACCAGCTTGCCGACACGCTGACGCGCTACCTCGCCGGGTGCCCCCACCTTCGGTTGACTGCCCGATCCATTCGCCTCCTTTCTGGCGAATGGGTGGGAAGACATGAACCCCCACCCGTCGCACTCCGTCGCGACTCCGTTACTTGGCTTCCGCAACAGGAGTCTCCGCTTCGTCGCCTGCATCTTCCACCAACACTGCCGAGCCCGGCACGACGTCAAAGCTTACCGCATCCTTGCCGGTGGGATGGAAGGTGATCCGCAGCGGCTCGCGCTGCCACTCTGCCGCTCCGCAGACCTGCTCAGGATGGCTCTCCGCATCGAAGGCCTTCAGCTTTCTGGCCAGAACGGCCTTGCGCGCCGCCACCTGCGCCACCACGGCATAGAGACTCTTGCCGCTTGCGGTCACTCCGCAATAAGCGCCGTAATCGCGAAACCAGCTTACCTGGCTCACGCCGGGATCGTAGTCGGGCAGCTTGAGAGCAACGACATGGCCGGTGACGCGATCCACCAGCAGCCACGGCCCGCGCTGCCAGACCCATCGGTTGGCAGCCGGAGCGGGTTTTTCGTTTGGCTTATTGCCGGCTACAGACTTGTCGGTCTTGTCGGAGGGCAGTGCGTCGTTGAGCTTGATCGCGCGCCGCACCACAAAGCTGCGGTCGGTCACATCGTGGCTCTCGCCGGTGGTCCACTCCTTCGCGACGCTGTCAACGATCAGGGCGCGAATCTTCAACTCGGAATCGCCCGGAGCCGCGCCGGCCGGGTCGCCAGCCTTCGAGTAAGCCACCTTCCGCGCCGCGCCCAGAACCACGACATGTGGCTTGCGCGGAGCAGCGTAGAGCGGAACCGCGGCAAGCATCGCCACCAAGGCTACAATCCTCAATTTTGCGTTCTTCCTCATACAGTCTGTTCCTCAAAATCCGCCATCAAGGCACATCTACAGCAATTCCAGGAACTCATCGACTGTGAGGCCGGCAGCTCGAATCAATTTCCGCAACGTGCCTACAGAGAGCTCTTTGTGCTGTGGAATGGAGAGGTTGGCGCGCTCGCCGGCTTTGGTCATCATCAAATGGCTGCCGACTTGCCCACGCACAGACCATCCTGCCTTTTCAAACGCCTTGACTGCTACCTTGCCTGCAATGTTGCCGAGTTGCCCCATCGCCTCTCTCCTCCATTTAGATTTGTGCGTCGGAGGGGCCGATAGGCAATTCCCGAAGGCTGCGTCAGTAACCCTGTACGGCAATCAAAGCACTTCGGTTTTGTCACGTCAACGGCTTTTTGACCGGTTTGAGTAGCAGAGTTTGGGATTTTGGAAGAAATATTTTCATCGCACTCTCCATCCGACGCGAACTCGATAGACCCGTTAGGTCCAGCCGAGCATGACGATCAGACGGCAACAACGATCGGAGTTTGGTGAGAAGGTATTGAGCCGACGGCCTTCTGATCTTCGGCCCACATCCAGGCGGTAATGGCCTCCCGAATGTTTTCCAAAGCTTCTTTTTCGTCGTGGCCTTGCGAAACGCATCCCGGCAGGGCGGGACATTCGGCCACGATCCAGCCGTCTTCCGCTTGTTCCAGCGTTACGTGAAACATCATGCCGAGACCTCCTGTGCTTCGATTGTATCCGCTCCGCTACAATCCCGCCGCCTCTACCGCCCGCGCGACGCGGAAGGCTGTGCCTTCATTCAAATGGGCTGCCAGCACCTGCATCCCCACCGGCAGACCGGACTTAGTCGCGCCGCAGGGAACGTTGACGCAGCAGATTCCTGCAAGACTCGCCGTTACTGTGTAGATGTCGGCGAGATACATGGCCAGCGGGTCGCCGGTCTTTTCGCCTAACTTGAATGCCGGCACAGGCGAGGTGGGAGTTACGATTACATCCACATCACAGAAGGCGCGCAGATACTCTTCGGCCAGGATGCGACGGACCTGCTGGGCCTTCAAATAATAAGCATCGTAGTAACCCGCGCTCAGCGCATAAGTGCCGAGCAGGATGCGCCGCTTGACCTCTGCTCCAAAGCCCTCATCGCGCGAGTGCCGGTACATATCGGCCAGCGTTTCGGAGTCCTTGGAGCGCGGCCCGTAGCGCACGCCGTCAAAGCGTGCGAGGTTGGCGCTGGCCTCGGCTGTGGCGATCAGATAGTAAGTCGGAACAGCGTAACGTGTATTCGGCATCGAGACCGTCTTGATCTCGCAGCCCGTGGCCTTCAATGCTGCGATGCCCGCCTCGACGGCTGTTCGCACCTCGGGGTCGAGACCCTCGGCAAAGTACTCGGCGGGCACGCCGACGCGCAGCCCCGCCACAGGCTTATCGCTTTCGGCGGCATAGTCGGGCACCGGAGCCGGAGAGCTGGTAGCGTCCTGGGGATCGTGACCGGCAATCACAGACAGCAGCGTCGCGGCATCGCGGACATTCGAAGCAAAGGGCCCCACGCGGTCAAGCGAAGAGGCATAGGCGATCAGTCCGTAGCGCGAGACGCGGCCATAGGTCGGCAGCACGCCCACCACTCCGCAAAAGCTGGCCGGCTGGCGAATCGAGCCGCCAGTGTCGGAGCCCAGCGTTGCCACGGCCATGTTGGCCGCCACAGCCGCCGCCGAGCCGCCGCTCGAGCCGCCCGGAACCCGCTCCGTGTCGACGGGATTGCGCACCGGCCCATAGGCCGAGTTTTCATTCGACGAGCCCATTGCGAACTCGTCGCAGTTCAGCTTGCCGAGCAGCACAGCCCCCGCCGCTTCGAGCTTTGAAACCGCCGTCGCGTCGTAAGGAGGATGGTAGCCTTTCAGGATCTTGGACCCCGCCGTCGACGGGGCGCCTTGCACGACCAGCACGTCCTTGATGCCCACCGGAATGCCGGCCAGGGCGGGCAAAGGATCGCCCTTGGCGGCTAGTTCGTCGATGCGCGCGGCCTGCGCCTGCGCGCGCTCCTTGGTCAGGCTCAGATAGACATTGAGGCGCGGATTGACCTGCGCGATGCGCTCATAGTAGCTGGTGGCAAGATCTGCGGCCTTCGTGCGCCCTTCGGCGATCTCCGCGCGCAAGGCGGCCAGAGTCTTCGGCTTTTCGACAAATGCTTGGACTGGTTTCGCTTCGTTGGACAAGTGAATCTTCCTTCCCGTGGCGTCTTCTGGCTCTGCTACGGCCTTAATCTTCGTTTCCCACCCTAGCCGCAAAACCAGAATCGCGGCGAGGGTGGGGCACCCACATTTCAGCGGCGCAAAATGCTCTACCGCTCAATCACCTTCGGCACCTTGAAGAAGGCCCCGTCTGTCTCCGGCGCCTGGCTCATCACCACCGCGCGATCGAGCGAGGGCAGCAGCAGATCGTCGCGCAGCACGCTCTCGCCCGCGGCATTCTTCAGTTCGCTCACCTGCGCCAGCGGCGTCACCCCGGTTGTGTCGAGCTCGTTCAACTCGGCCACATAGTCGAGAATGGCGTTCAAGTCGTTGAGCATGCCAGGAGTCTCCTCCGGCGTCAGCTCGAGGTGGGCCAGTTCGGCCACCCTCTCCACTTCGTCAACAGTTACTTTGATGGTCATTGCTCTTCCTTAAGTTGCGGTCTGTTCGCGTGCGCTACTGAATTGATTGCTGATGGAAGTCCGAAGATCGAGTATAGCTTTTCGGCTCCCCGCCTCGCACCCGCGCGGTCTCAATCCACAGTGAGCGTCAATGTAACCTGATGCTGAATGCCGCCCGAACTCACCGTGACGGGGATCGAGTATGTTCCTGCCGGAGTCAGGCCGGAGTGAGGAGGCGGCGTGACCAGTCCTCCGCCCGACGAGGTGCAACTGGAAACGCCGCCCGCAACGGCTGTCAACAGCACAACCAACAGAAGCGCCCTCAGCCGCCTCCGGAGCGCCAGCGGCACTAGCACCAGACCGCATGCCAGTGGAAGCGCCGGCCACAGAGCCGGCCGCGTGAGCCGCGACGAGGAGGAAACCCCGGTTGCGATCTCAACCAACTCCTTGCCGGTCGTGTTGGCGGTGAGGCTCTCGCCTGGTGGATTGAAAGTGCAGGAGGAATACGACGGCAATGAGCCGCACTGGAGCGTGAATGAGCCCTGCGAGCCGCCGAGCGGCGTGATCGCCAGTTGGTAACTGGCAGTCTGGCCGCTGGCGACGGTCTCGCTCGATGCACCTGAAGAGGCAACCGTGAAGTCGAAGCCCATGCCCGACAGGGGCACCGACGCCGACGCCAGCACGCTGTTGCCGATGGTCAGGCTTCCGGTCTGCGTTCCGGCGCTCGACGGCGCAAACTCCGCCCCCACGGTGCAACTGGCCCCGGCCGCGAGCGTCAAGGGACAAGTACTGCTGACGACTTTGAAGCCTGCTGTGGCCGCCACGGTAAAATTCGCGACGCTGACATCCCCCACAGGATTGGTGAGAGTGATCGTCGCGGGAGCGCTGGTGATGCCAACACTCGTCTGCGGAAAAACGATCTGGCTGGGCTGGGCTTCGACTGCGCCCGGCGTTCCGCCCGTACCGCTCAGGGGAACGCTGGCCAGCACCTGCGAACCCGACGCGATGGTCAGCGTTCCTCCGACTGCCCCGGCCAGCGCGGGCGAGAAAAACACACCCGTCGAGCAGCTTGCCGCCGCGGCCAGACTCGTGCCGCAGGTATTCTGCACCAGGCTGAAGGGAGGCGTGGCCGTGAGGGCGAGCGAGTTGGTCGCCAAGCCGCTAGTGTTGGTGATCGTCACCGTCTGAGACGCGCTGCTCTGTCCCGGCGGAGTCATGAAAAAGACAAGCTGCGACGGGTTGACATTGATCCCTGAAGCTGTCTGCCCCGCGCCAGTCAGAGGAACATCTACCGGAGCAACACCGGGGGTGGATGAGGAAACGGCAAGCGAGGCCGTTGCTCCGCCCGACGCGAGCGGCGCGAAAATCACCTGCACCGTGCAATTGCTGCCGCTGGCCAGTGTGGCGCCGCACGTGGTTGAGCCCGTAGAAAAGCTCGCGGCTGAGAGCCCGGTGATCTGGAATCCCACATTGGCCATCGGCGACCCGCCGGTATTGCTCACCGTCAGCGTCTGCGGCGCGCTGGCCATGCCCACCTGCTGCGCTGTAAACGTGAGGCTGGCCGGGCTCACTGCGATCACCGCCGCGGTAATGCCCGTTCCGCTTAAAGGCACGGTTTGCATGCGCAACTCATCGGTGATGGTCAGCGTGCCGCTCTGGCTGCCTGCCTGGGTAGGTGCATAAACCACCCTGATTGCACAGTTGGACGCCGCCGCAAGATTGCCCGAGCAGGCATCTGTCTCCTGGAACGGCCCGCTTACCGAAATGACGATTGAAGTCAGCGGCACGCCGCCGTTGTTGCTCAGCGTCACCGTCTGTGCCGGTGAAAGCTGCCCAACAACCGTGCCTGCGAAGGTGAGCGAAGCGGGCGATAGAATGTCGGTGGGCGGAGCCAATCCGGACCCGCTCAGCGCCACCGACTGTGTTCCACCTGAGTCGGTGAAGGTCAGCGTTCCAGAGGCTGCTCCGGTTTGAACCGGCGTGAAAGTCAAGGTCAGATTGCAGCCGCCGCTTGCCGGGATCGAAGTCCCGCAACTATTGCTGGCGATCGCAAAGGGGCCGGTGATATTGCTGGCAAACGAAACCGCCTGCGCACTGCTGTTGTCGACCGTCACCTGCAAGGTGGTCGAGGTCGTTCCCACCTCCCAGCCGCCAAATGGAACGCTGGCCGGACTCAAAGTAACCGCGCCGGATAGAGCGCCGGTTCCGCTGAGCGCAACCGTCAATTCTCCGCTGGGGACGTTCGCGGCGATGGTCAAATTTCCCGTGCGGCTGCCGGTTTGCGTCGGCGTAAACACGACCTGAATCGTGCAACTGGCTCCGGCCGCGACGCTCCCATTCAGGCAGTCGTCGGTTTCGCTGAAGTCTCCACTGGCTGCAAGCGAAGTCGGCGTCAGAGGGGCGCTTCCCGTGTTCTTGACCGTCACCGTCTGGGCGGCGCTGGAGCTTCCGATCATCTGGCTTGTGAAGGTCAATGAGGTTGGCTTGGGGGTGGCCGTGGTCAGCACCATCCCAGCCGTCCACAACGGAGCCATCCAGATGCCGCGACCGTAAGTGGCTGCCACCAGATTCTGCACCGTCGCCGACACGGGGGCAGCGCTGAGCGCGACCACCGGCGCCCCCGGCAGCCCGCTTCCAAAGGGCGACCAGCAATCGGAAGAGAGATCGAGGCAGCTTGCGATCCGGCGCGTCGAATAGACCCCGGCATCCGTACCGACATAGACCGTGTTGGCGTCCTGCGGGTCAACCACCACGCTATTGGCAGGAGCCGTGACCAGATTGGATGTCAAAGCGTTCCAGTGCGCCCCGCCGTCGGTCGAGCCGTACACAAGCTGCACATTCTCCGACTCGTTCCGAATCCCCGCCACGGTCAGGTAAACCGTCTTTCCAGAGCTGTCGTGGGGATCGATGAAGATGCTGGAAATCTCAGACCCGTAATAGTTCATCGGGTTGGCGTCATTGGTCACCGGATCGAGCGTCAGGTCGGTCCAGGCGGGCGCCGCGCCGCTCGCGGGATCGAAGATCGCTGACAGAAGATGGCCGGGCAGTGTCGCGCCTCCATCCGCCGAGCCATGCATCCCCACATAGACCACTTCCGCGCCCGAGGGCAATGCCATCGCGGCCATCGAACGAATCAGGGCGTCTCCGTTGCAGTAGGGACTCTTCGCCCCGTCAAGCATCGGGCTGATGGCGTTCGCCGCCGTCCAGGTCGCGCCGTTCGTGCCACCGCGCCACACCCGGCAGGTCCCGATCAGCAATTGCGAGCTGTCGAGCGGGTCCACCAGAAACGGCGCAGGCTCGACCATCGTCAGCCCGTCCCCGCCAACATCCGCATCATCGACCACCGGCGACGAACCGAAGTCTGCCGGAGTGCACGCGCTCTGCTGCGAGCATCGGTGGATCGAGACTCCCGCCTGGTTATTCACATACCAGTTGGAGTTGTTGCTGGGATCGATCGCAACCGGCCCGCCCTCGCCACCCAAAATCTCTGGCCACTGTGCCGCCGGTCCGGTGGTGCTCTTGACCCCGGCGGTACCGATGGCCCCCAGGCCAGCCATCAGCGTGTAGGGCGTCGCACCTACCTGCGAGAGGCTGACCACCCCCGCCAGCGATCCGAGGCCCCCGTTCAGATTCTGGAAATGGGTGTCGTCGCTCGCCGAGCAAACCTGCCCCGTCTCGCCGATGGCGTCGGTCGAGCGCCAAAGCCCGCTATCGTTGCCCACCAGGATCTCCAGAGGATTGGCAGCGTTCCAGGCCAGGACGTGCTGGTACTCGCCCACCTGCGCGCAGAAGCCGACCTTCGAGTTGGTGGTGTTGCGCCACCCGCAGCCCTGCGAATAAGGGCAATCGGTCTTCCACAGGTCGTTGGCCCCGGCCAGCAGGATGGTGCCGTATTGCGCTCCGATTCCGGCAGGAACTGCAGCCAGCGCCAGGTTGTAGTCGCCGTTTTCGATCGTGGCCGGCCCCTCGATCGTGTCCGTCTCGAGCGCCGTCGTTTCCCATTGCTGAGTCTGCAAGGCCGTCCAGACCGTCGGGCTGGCGCAGGCACCGGCGCTGACCGCGCACGCGTCCTGCCAAAGTCCCTGGTCCTGATTGGCGATGTCCACGGTCCAGGCAAAGGTGTCGCCGGTCTGGGGATTCACCGCCAGCGTGCCGCGAAAGATGGGGCAGCCTGTCGAGCCCGTGCCGCCGCTATTGGCCGGGCAGAGCTGACTCAATAGCCCCCCGCCGGGCTGCTGGGCCATCCGCGTCCATGTGAAGCCATCCGCGGACTGATAGTAGCCGTGGTAGCGCACCGCCGCCAGGAACAGTTGCCGCACCGGGTTCCACACCACCGAAGTGGCCGCATTGCCGTCGGGATTCGCAAAGACGTCGTTCGGCCCCTGGATGTCTTCGCCGGGCCCATCCGTGATCGTCGCCAGCGACCAGTTGGCCCCGCCGTCCAAGGAGTAGTAGAGGCCCTCGTAACTGGCGCCGGAATTCAGCGCGTTGACAAGCGTGCCTTCCAGGGCCTGAGAGACCGCTGCCACCACCAGTTGCTGGTTCACCGTGCTCCATGCAAAGCCTGCGAAGCCCTCGCCGGTAAAGCTGTACAGACGATCCGAGGTGGTGGGAATTGCGCTCCATGTGGCGCCGTCGTCGGTCGAGCGCAGGATTCCCGCTCCGTAGTACGAGTCGAGGGCGTCATTGGGGTCGCCAGTGCCTGCGAGAATCACTCCCGTGCCGCCTGGTTGCACGGTGAGCGCGCCAATGCTGATCGATACTTCCGTAAGGTGGTTTAAAGCGGGCAGATTGTCAGTAAGAGCGACAAAGCTGACATTAGCGGCTTCGGAGGTATTCGCATTCTGCGAGCGCCAAACTCCTCCGCCGGTGGTTCCCACGTAAAGAGTGTTGCCGGATACATCCGACGGGTCCAGGGCCACTGCGGAGACACGCCCCGAGACCAGGCCGAAGTTCTGCGATTGCACGGCGGCCGGCCCCAGGGGCGCCCAATTTGCGCTTCCCTGCGTCTGGGCCTGGGCTTGGGCAGCAGGTGTCTTCGCCAGCCGGCGCAGACGAGGCGCCGCGCCATTCGGCAAGCCGCGCCGCGCCAGGAAGCGTTGTGCTTCAATCACGCGCGAAGGCAGTGCCTGATTTGTCGGGCTCCTTCTTTCATCAAGAGTGGAGCGACGCGAAGTCGAAGGATCTGCTTCAGGACACTTTGAGGGAAGGGTGGGGGAATGTGAACGTCGTCCGGAAGCAGCCTCGGTGCTCTGCGCCAGCGCGGACGCGGCTGTCGCGGCCATCAATACCGCAACCGAAATGACAGCCAGAGCCATCCATCCGCGGAGGCGCTCGAAAGGCCCGCCGCCAGAGACAGATCTCCATTGAAGCCGCTGAAAAGCCCAAATGCTCACACGTGCCCTGACGACGATTCCAAAGTGAGATTCCTGGATTAGGTTTTCCCCTTATCCCCTCTGTGGTATCGGCTTCATCCGAGGAGGACTTGATGGAAATCCAATAGGTTGGAACGTGAGAAACAAGCAGCGGGCTGGATTGGAATTTGATTGAATTATAGACCAGAACCGGGACAGCCGGCTTTTCTGCGAACCTGCGGAGACGGGCAAGTCTCCGGCCGGTGAAAGCGATTTGCCGTAAGGACGGAAAAAAGGGCCCGACGGACAAGGGGCGAATCCAGTGCGTTTCTTCAACGTCTGCCTTGGGCCTGGACTGGTGGGATAATGGTGGCGGAAAGCAAGTTTTCTCGCGCGGCGATCCATAGGGTTGGGGCCCTGGAGGTGCGTTTGGATTCAGGAAGCTGCTTCATTCTGGCGCCCGTTCTGCCGGTGGCCGATGTTGAAGACCGTGAGAAGACCTCCGGCGGAGACGAAGGCCACATCCGCTGTCCAAAATGCGGCTGGACCCCGCACAGCAAAGACCGTTGGCAGTGTAGCTGTCGCTACGTGTGGAACACCTTCGATACCGGTGGAGTTTGCCCCGGCTGTCTCAAACAGTGGGAACTTACGAAATGCCTGTCCTGCCATCAGTGGTCGGCCCATTCTGACTGGTACCCGAAGACCGACAAGACGCTGTGACCACTATCAGAAAGTGAGTTTTGCCGCAGCCTGTTTTGGCATCGCCAACTCATTGTCTTTCTGCCGGGGGACAAATCCCCGGCATATCCCCCGATCGAGTCGTCCGCAATCTGCAAGGTCGTGCCCTGACACAGGGCGCGTTTCAAGCCACGCTAACACTACTTGGGATCGGCGCGCCGTGGATGTGCGGCCTGCCATTGAGCTACGCGCTCCTGGACCTCCTCAAGCTCATCGGTGGTGATGTGGGTACCGATTAGCTGACGGTTGTCGGCGTACCGCTCCTGCTTTGGCCCTTTCACCGACGCGGCCAGATCGAGCCAGAAATAAGCCTCGACGTCACTCTTTGGCAGGCCCTGGCCTAACGAGTAGAGAAGGCCCAGAGTGGCTTGCGCGCCTGCGTCGCCCTGTTCGGCGGCCTTGCGATACCAGACTGCGGCCAGCTCCATGTCGCGGGAAAGCCCCTTGCCGCCGTCGCGATAGAGCGCCGCCAGATGCAACTCACCGCCTACGTCGCCTTTGTCCGCGGCTTTGCGGTACCACTCCGCGGCCTGCTTCAGGTCTTGGGCCACATCCTTGCCCGCCGCATAGCTCTCACCCACGAGCACTTGCGCGCCCGGATCGCCGGCATTGGCCTTGGCCAACAGAGCAGCGTCGATGCCGGGGTTCTGCGGGCTTGCCGTCTGGGCAAAGACCGGCAGCGATGCCGTGGCAAAAGCCATCGCAAGAACGAGTTGTCGCCAGCAGGTTCGCATCAGCATTCCATTCAATTATCGATGAAAACAGCGGATTCTGTCTGGATGAGCCGCCGATTGAGTGGGGTTTGGAGCTGGAGGACATCTTGCCGGGGATAAACGCCCCTGCCGCCTTTGCGAGTGGGCGGCAGGGTGGAGTTCGATCTGGGAAATGACACGTGCTCCGGAGATAGTTTGCGCCTGCTGCGTCAGCTTCGCTGATCAGTATTGATCACACTGGATGGATTTTTCGAATCGATCGAGTAGACGGCGACGCTGCATCGATCGGGAGAAAGGCGCTAGAATTTCACTATGACTGACCGGATGTCTTTGACACTCGCCGAAGCGGACCCCATTGTGGCCGCCGCCCTGGACCAGGAAACCCTCCGTCAGCACGAGGGGCTGGAGATGATCGCCAGCGAAAACTTTGTCTCCGAGGCTGTACTGGAGGCAGCGGGATCGATCTTTACCAACAAGTACGCCGAGGGCTACCCCGGACGGCGCTACTACGGCGGCTGCGAGTATGCCGACGTGGTGGAGAACCTGGCACGCGAGCGGGCCAAGCAGATCTTCGGCGCCGAGTACGCGAACGTGCAGCCGCACTCCGGCTCGCAGGCCAACGCGTCGGCCTACGGCGCCGTTCTGAAGGCTGGCGACACGATCCTGGGCCTCGACCTGTCGCATGGCGGCCACCTGACCCACGGGCACAAGCTGAGTTTTAGCGGCAAGCTCTACCACACGACCTTCTACGGCGTGCGCAAAGATACAGAACTGATCGACTACGACCAGATGGAAGAGGTTGCCGAACGCGAGCGGCCCAAGGTGATCATCGGCGGCGGCAGCGCCTATCCGCGGCTGTGGGACTTCGAGCGGATGCGTGCGATCGCCGACAAGGTTGGCGCGGTTTATGTATTCGACATGGCGCACATCGCCGGGCTGGTGGCTGGCGGGGTTCACCCCTCGCCGGTGCCTCATGCGCACATCACGACCACGACGACGCACAAGACGCTGCGCGGACCGCGCGCGGGCCTAATCGTCTGCGGCAAGGATTATGTCGTCGGCCCCAAGCCGGAGCAGACCATCGGCAAGGAGATCGACAGGTCTGTCTTCCCCGGCCAGCAGGGCGGACCGCTGATGCACATTGTCGCCGCAAAGGCAGTGGCGCTTGGTGAGGCACTAAGGCCGGAGTTCAAGACCTATGCCGCGCAGATCGTGGCCAACGCGCAGGTGCTGGCCGCGGAGCTCAAGGAGGCGGGCTTCCGCATCGTCTCGGGAGGCACCGATAATCACCTGATGCTGGTGGACGTCTTCCAGAAGGGCATTCTTGGCTCCGAGGCAGAACTGGCGCTGGGTAAGGCCGGCATCACGGTCAACAAGAATACGATTCCCTACGATGTGAATCCGCCGCTCAAGGCTTCGGGCATCCGGCTGGGTACGCCAGCTATGACGACGCGCGGAATGAAAGAGCCGGAGATGCGACAGATCGCCACCTGGATTGAAAAGGCATTGGCGCGGCGCAACGACGACGCTGCCCTGGAGCGGATTCGCAATGAAGTGGCCGAGTTGGCCAATCAATTCCCGCTCTATGCGTGGCGGCGCGCGCCGCAGGCTGTGGGTGCATAAATTGCTTTTTTACTGAAGTCACGGTGCCCCATTCTTCACAGGATGGGGCACCATAGTTTTTGCCGAACGCAACTTGCCTTCCCCCGCCGGGTTGTATTTATTGTTGTTATTGATGACCCGCTAAGGGCTCAAGAGCTGCGAAGATTCGCTCTGTTCCCCCAGGGCATCCGGAGGTGATCATGAAAACCATTCATTTTGCATTGGCCACACTGCTTGTTCTTTCCGTTCCAGCCTTCGCTCAGCACCACGAGGGTGGCGGCGGCCATCAAGCGATCCCGTCCCATGGACCGAGTGCCTTCCACGGCACGCCCCATGCGGTCGAGCCCACCCGCAACTACAGCGACAAGGAGGGCCACCCCAACGCCCCGCATGTGGATGGCAAAGTCTGGGTTGGCCACGACACAGGCCGCGACGATGCGCGCCTTCATATCGACCACCCGTTCGAGCATGGCCGCTTTAACGGCGGCTTTGGCCCTCACCACGTCTGGCGCCTTGGCGGCGGCGGTCCGGGCCGCTTCTGGTTCAACGGCTGGTACTGGAACGTTGCACCGTTTGAGGTGGGCTTCTGCGACGGCTGGCTGTGGGATTCCGACCAGATCGTGATCTACGACGATCCGGATCACATCGGCTGGTACCTGGCCTACAACGTGCGGCTTGGAACCTATGTGCATGTGGAGTATCTGGGCATGTAGCTCTTGGTTGGTCTGGATCGGTTCGCTCAACGAGAGGGGATGGGCCGCAAGGTCTGTCCCCTTTCGTTTGTGTGGCGGCATCTGGTGCGGAGGATAGAGATGTGCATCGTGCCGATGAAGCGATAGAATAAGTCGCCGGGGCAGCCGTGGAATCGTTGAAATGCAACAGCGCTCTGGTTGAATCTTGAATCGCCGAGGTTCGGAAATGATGCTTCTACTCGTTCGCCCGTCTGTTATGTTTGGCGCTCTTGCTGGAATATTGGCCACAAGCGCGTGGAGCTCTCCAGCGCCGATCGTTCTCACGGGCGCCGACCGGCGGCCGGCCATTTCGCTCGACGGCGACTGGGCCACAATCGTCGACCCTTATTTCTCCGGTCTCTACAGTTTTCATCACGAAGAAAAGAAGAACGGCTGGTTCCTCAACCAGAAAGCCAAGCCCGGCGATCCCTTTCCCACCGAGTACGACTTCTCTAAAGCGCCCAAATTGAAGGTGCCCGCCGACTGGAACACGCAACGCGAGTCGCTGTTTTTCTACGAAGGGCCGGTCTGGTATGAGCGCGACTTCACTTATCAGCATAAGGAGCATACGCGTGTCTTTCTGCATGTCGGCGCAGCGAATTACAAGTCGTGGTTCTGGGTCAACGGGCAAAGGGTCTGCGAGCACGAGGGCGGCTACACCAGCTTCAACTGCGAGGTGACGGACGCAGTTCATGCGGGCGCTAACTTTGTGGTGGCCGCAGTGGATAATACGCGCCACGAAGACGGCGTGCCGACGCTGGAGACCGATTGGTGGAATTACGGCGGGCTTACGCGGTCGGTTTCGCTGATTGAAGTGCCGGAAGCTTTCATCGATCAGTACGATGTGCATCTCTCCCGCGCGCCAGAAACAAAACTCACCCCACACGGCAACGACTTCGGCATCATAGGCTCCTTGCAATTTGCGCACATAGAGGGCTGGGTGCACGTCGAAGGTGGCAAAATCGGCGACAATGTGCAGGTCGAGATTCCCGAGCTTAATTCCAAAGGATCTGGCGTGCTGGCAGCGGACGGGCGCGCACAGATTCATCTGGTTGCATCGAACATCGCACGCTGGTCTCCTGAGACACCGAAGCTCTATAAGGTCCGGATCAGCACAGGACAAGACGTGATCGAAGATCTCATCGGCTTCCGCACGATTGAAACGCGCGGTACGCAAATCCTTCTCAATGACAAGCCGATCTTTCTGCGCGGCATCTCCATTCATGCCGAAGCGCCGTATCGCACCGGCCGCGCAAACACCGACAAAGACGCCGAGACGCTGCTCGGCTGGGCCAAGGAGATGGGCTGCAACTTCGTGCGGCTGGCGCATTATCCGCATGATGAGACCATGCTGCGCGCGGCTGACCGCATGGGCCTGCTGGTCTGGTCAGAGAATCCGGTCTATTGGGCATTGCAGTTCGACAATCCCAAGGTGCTGGCCAAGGCCGAGCAGCAGTTGGACGAAGAGATCGGGACCTCGCGCAATCACGCGTCGATCATCTTGTGGTCGATGGCCAATGAGACACCGAACACAGAGGCCCGCACGCGCTTTCTTGAAACCGAAGCCGCACATGCGCGCGAGCTTGACCCCACGCGGCTGATTACCGCGGCGCTGCTGGTGCGCAGTGAGGGACATACAAAGATCGTGGACGATCCGCTGGGCAAGACACTGGACGTGATTGGCATCAATGAGTACATCGGATGGTATGAAGCGAAACCTGAGACGGCCGACATAACCGAGTGGCGCATCGACTATGACAAGCCGCTGATTGTGAGCGAATTTGGCGGCGACGCAAAGGCCGGCCTGCATGGCGGCGAAGACCAGCGTTGGACCGAGGAGTTTCAGGCCAACATCTATCGCCATCAACTCGGAATGCTGAACAAGATTCCGCAGCTTCGCGGCATGAGCCCATGGATACTGATGGATTTTCGTTCGCCGAACCGGCCGCTTACGGGGATTCAGGATGAGTTCAATCGCAAGGGGCTGATCTCCGACCAGGGCCAGAAGAAGAAGGCGTTCTTCATCTTGCAAAAGGCCTATGAGGAGAAGAGCGTGGGCCGGCCTGACTGAAAGGTCGGGAACTACGCGGTTCATCGCGATAGGGAACGCACATGCGGCGGTTTCGTTGCCGCCCTACGGGACGAAAACTCGTTTTTCAACTCGAATCCCAGGGCTGCGCCTTGCTTGCCCTGGGCTACTATCGCCGCCTCCCTCCGGGAGGTAGCCTCGGCGTTATCGGTAATAGACGAAAGATGAACGGTTCCCTGCATCAAGCACTCTCATGCGATTGCTCAATACAAGAACACCCGTTATTTCTCCAAGCTGGGCTAGTGAGTTATCCTTGACTAATGACGAATGAATCCATTGTTGCACTCATCGACGCTGAAATAACGAAGCTCACCCAGGTCCGCGCACTGCTGGCCACCACCGGTAAAGTGGCCGCGTTGGTCGCGGGACCGATCGCCAAGAAGGCTGCGAAGGCCGCTCCCATCAAAAAGGCGAAGAAGCGCCGCAGGTTGAGCCCCGAGGCACGCAAGCGGATCGCCGATGCGCAGCGCAAGCGCTGGGCCGCGCAAAAGGCCAAGAAGTAACTTGAGCCGAGGGCGCAACCCGCCCTTCGACTTCGACGCTGCAAATCAATCGATACAATTAGAGTCCCGCAATCACGAGCATGCGCGGCTCGGTCATTTCTTCGATGGCCGAGCGGATGCCCTCGCGGCCCAGGCCCGAGTCTTTGACTCCGCCAAATGGCATGGGGTCGAGACGCCAACTGGGCGTGTCTCCGACGATCAGCGCACCCACCTCGAGTTCGCGATAGGCGGTGAGGATGAGACCGGCATCGCGCGTGAGCAATCCGGCTTGCAGGCCGTACTTCGAGTGGTTCACTTCGGCCATTGCCTGCTCGAAGTCGTCGTAAGGCTCAATAGCCACAACCGGACCGAAGACCTCTTCGTCGCGCACCTTCATGCCGGGCTTGGTTCCGGTGAGAACCGCGGGCGCCACCATCGAGCCCTTGCGCTGGCCGCCCGTTACAAGCTTCGCGCCGCCCTCGACGGCCTCCTTGATCCACGAATCAACGCGCTCGGCGTCGGCAAGCCGGATAAGCGGGCCCACCTCGGTCGCCTCCGCTGCCGGATCGCCTGCAACCAGCTTGCCGGTTGCCTCGACGACCTTCCACAGGAAGGTCTGGAAGACGCTGCGATTCACAAAGACGCGCTGCACGCTGACGCAGGATTGGCCCGCGTAACCGAAGGCAGCATGGGCGGTGCGGACCGCCGCTTCGTCCAGATCAGGCCAATCGTTGTGAACGATGAGCGCCGCGTTGCCGCCCAACTCCAGCAGCACGCGCTTGCGCCCCGAGTGAGCCTTCAGTTCCCAGCCCACTTTGGCCGAACCGGTAAAGCTGACCAGCTTGATGCGATCTTCCTTCTCGGCCAGCCATGCGGTGTCTGCATTGCTCAACGTCAGAATGGCCAGCGCCTCTTCGGGCCAGCCAGCCTTGAGAATCACCTCGCCCAGCGCCAATGCGGTAAACGGCGTCTCTGGCGCTGGCTTCAGGATCACCGGACAGCCGGCGGCCATTGCGGGCGCAACCTTATGCGCTACGAGATTCAGCGGGAAGTTGCTGGGTGTGATGGCCAGCACCGGCCCCATCGCGAAGCGCTGCACCAGCCCCCAGCGGCCTTCGTTGCCCTCCATCAGGTCCAGGGGGATGCTCTCGCCGCCAAGGCGCGCGGTTTCTTCGGCGGCGGTCTTGAATGTGAGCACGGCGCGATCTACCTCGGCGCGCGCCAGGCGAATCGGCTTGCCCGCCTCCACCATAATCAGGTGCGCGAAGCGGTCCTTCTGCTCGATGAGCGCAGCGGCCACGTCCTCTAAAATCTCGCGTCGCTTCCAGCGCGGCAGGGCGCGGGTGCGGCGCAGGCTTGCCACGGCGTGGTTCACGGCCTGGCGCGCGTCGGCGCGAGTGGCCACGGTAACGCGGCCTACCAGCCCACGATCCCAGGGCGAGTGCACCTCCAGCGTTTCACCATCAATCCACTCTTTGCCGCATAGCAGAAATCCCGTTTGTGTTCCAGGCCGCATCTTCATAGTGTCGAGCTCCCCGTTTGCTCTGCACTGGATTCTACAGGGGCGAGGCGTGCGTGGGGCAGTCTTCCGGCACGCCGCACAACGGGCTTCGCAAGAAACTCCCAGCACGGTACACTGTTTCCCTATGATTCATAATGGCCGCAGCCGCAAACTTCCCTTCGATCCTGCCGAGGCGCTGGCGCATCTGCGCGCAGCCGACGCGAAGCTGGGCGCGCTGATCGAACGCGCCGGACCCTTCACACTTAAGCTCGATCCCTTGCCTTCACCCTTTGAGTCGCTGCTCGAGTCGATCCTCTACCAGCAGTTGCACGGCAAGGCTGCGGCCACTATCCACCGCCGGGTGCGCGAGTACTTTGGCGGCGATCCGGCACCGCAACTGCTACTTGACACGCCCGACGAGCCGCTGCGCGCGGCCGGCGTCTCAGGCAACAAGATCAAGGCGATGCGCGACCTGGCCGCACGCACTTTGGACGGTACGGTTCCGACGATCGCGGCCATCAAAAAGCTTTCGGACGCGGAGATTGTCGAGCGGCTCACCGAGGTCCGCGGCATCGGCCCGTGGACGGTCGAGATGCTGTTGATCTTCCGACTGGGCCGGCCTGACGTACTGCCGGCAACCGACTACGGAGTGCGCAAAGGTTTCGCGCTCACCTTCCAGCGCCTGCCCAAGACACGTCCTCTGGCGGCAGAGGATCTGCCCAAGCCCGAATTGCTGTTCAAAAGGGGAAAGCGCTGGGCGCCATTCCGCTCGGTGGCCAGTTGGTACCTGTGGAGGGCCTGCGACCTGGCGAGGAACACAGCGCCTACCGGGCGGTCCAGCCTACAATAATCAAACGCCCCTGTTGAGCGGCGACGGAAGAGCTTCATGCCCGCAAGCAAACGGTTCATCTGCATTCACGGTCACTTTTACCAGCCGCCGCGCGAGAATCCCTGGCTGGAGACGGTCGAGACGCAAGACTCGGCCGCGCCCTACCACGACTGGAACGAGCGCATCTGCGCCGAGTGCTACGCGCCCAACGGCGCTGCGCGGATCCTGAACAACAAGAACCGGATCACGCGCATCGTGAACAACTACGCGCGTATCAGCTTCAACTTCGGCCCCACACTGCTCAGTTGGCTGATTGAGAATGCGCCGCGCACCTACCGCATGATCATGGACGGCGAGCGCCGCAGCCGGAAGGCCTTTCGCGGCCACAGCTCGGCGATGGCGCAGGTCTATAACCACGTCATCATGCCGCTTGCGAACCGCCGCGACCGCGTCACCCAGATTCGCTGGGGCATCGCCGACTACCAGCACCACTACGGCACAGCGCCCGAGGGGATGTGGCTGGCCGAAACCGCGGCCGACAGCGAATCGCTCGAATTGCTTGCTCAGCACGGCATCAAGTTCACAGTGCTTGCGCCGCACCAGTGCAAACGAATTCGCCCGCTAAAGGAGGGCGCAGCCTGGACGGATACGCCCGGCGCGAGCGTGGAGATCACGCGCCCGTACCTTGTTCGATTCGACTCCGGCCTCTCCATCGCCGTGTTTTTTTACGATGGCCCAACCTCGCGGGCCATCGCCTTCGAGGGGCTGCTCAACTCCGGCGACAGTTTTGTGGCGCGGCTCAAGGCGGGATTCAAAGACAGCGCGCAGCCGCAATTGGTGCATGTAGCGACGGATGGCGAATCCTATGGCCATCACCACAAATATGGCGAGATGGCGCTGGCCTATGCATTGCGCATCCTTGAAGAGGACAAGGCCGTCAACCTGACCAACTACGGCAGCTTTCTCGAGCAGTTCCCCCCGCAGTTCGAGGCAGAGATCGTCGAGAACTCTTCGTGGAGTTGCGGGCACGGCATCGAGCGCTGGCGTTCTAATTGCGGCTGCAATACCGGCCACGGAGGCTGGAGTCAGGCCTGGCGCGCGCCGCTGCGCAAGGCCCTCGACGAGCTGCGCGACGGGCTGATTCCGTTGACCGATCAGGAGGGCGCCAAGCTCTTCAAAGACGTTTGGGGCGCCCGCGACGAATACATCGAGGCGATTCTCGACCACAGCCCGCAGTCGGTGGAGCAGTTCTTCCGCAAGCACCAGATCCGCAATCTTACGCCTCCGGAGCGCGTGCGCGCACTTGAATTAATGGAGATGCAGCGCCACGCTCAACTTATGTACACCAGTTGCGGCTGGTTCTTCGACGACATCTCGGGCATCGAGACGGTGCAGGTGATCGGCTATGCCGCGCGTGTGTTGCAACTGGCCAGGGAGATCTCGCTCGAAATGGCCGCGCCGCTGGAGCCGGCGTTTCTGGCCCGCATGGCCGAAGCCCGCTCCAACGTGGCCAAGGCGGGTGATGGCGCGCAGATTTACAAGGAGCAGGTTGCCACCAAGCAATTGGGGCTGGAGCAAGTCGCCGCCCACTACGCCATCAGCTCGATCTTCTCTTCCTTTGCCGAGGAGACCGACCTCTTTAGCTTCCGCGTCTGGCGCAACTCCTACGATGTATACACCTCTGGCCGCGGGCGGCTGGCCCTGGGCAGGGTCAAGATCGTCGGCGCGATTACAGGAAAGCAGCGAAGCTTCTCCTTCGCCGTGCTTCACTTTGGCGATCAGAACATTACCGCCGCGGTCAAGGCCTATGAGCCGGAGGATGCGCCGGCCTTCGAGGTCTTCGCCAGCCAGGCGGAGAACTTCGTGCAGCGCGCCGACTTTCCCGAGGTGATTCGGCTGCTCGACCGCTACTTCGGCCACATGGATTACTCGCTCACTTCGCTCTTCGGCGATGAGCAGCGGCGCATCGTGCAGCTTATTCTCACCTCAACGCTGTCGGACATCGAGAGCTCGCTGACCAGCATTTACGAGGACCACGCAAGCCTGCTGCACTTTCTCTCACAAGCCGGCTTGCCGAAGCCGCCGGCTCTCACACTGGCTGCCGGTTTCGCGATCAATGCGGGACTGCGACGGGCATTGGAGAGCGACCCCATCGATCAGCCGCAACTTCGCTCCTTCCTGTCGCTGGCCAAGGCCGACCAGGTACCGCTGGAGACGGCCACGCTGTCTTACATCGCCGACCTTCGCATGAAGCGCGCCATGATCGACTTACAGATGTCGGCCGGTTCGCTGGAGATGCTGGACCGGGCGCTGACCCTGGCCCGGACGCTGACCGAGTTGCCCTTCGATCTGAATCTCTGGCAGGCGCAAAACATCTGGTACGAGATCCTGCGAACCACAAGCTACGCGCTTACAGCGCTTGCCGCCGACGACCGCCCGCGCTGGGATAAGAGCTTCAGCGATCTGGGAACCTGCCTCACGATCGACTGTGCCGCCATCGGGGCGCAGGACCCGGCCGCGGTAACTACGGGGGACTAGTTGTCGATCTGAGAGAGCTCAACCGGCCTTTTCAAGCTTTCCGTTTTTGAGTGCAAAGCGTTCTCCGCGCCAGACGATTGTGTTGCCGGCAAAGCCCGCAACCCAGACTCCCATGGCGACCAGATCGCGCAGTGGCAGCAGCCAGAGATTCGGCAGCACCTGATGGTCGGCCAGTACTGCTGCACCCACTGTCATAGCCAGCGTGAGGCGCAGAAAGAAGCTCAACCCCAGCAGCCACATGCTCAACGGACTCGCCCCGCTGGCCAACACATTGAGCAGAGCCCAGCCCAGCCCATAGGTGAAGATGAGGCCCGCGTAGCCCCAGGGCCGCGCGTCGCGGACGGTGCGAGCCCAGCGCAACTGGTGGTCGAGAAAGCCGCGCCAACCATAAGCCGGGATTCCGGTCTCGACGACTTCGTGAGTCAGCGCCACGCGGTAGCCCGCTTTGTCTACGCGCACGCCCAACTCGTAGTCGTCGGCCAACTGATCCACCAGCGGCAGGAGGCCGCCGATCTTGTCGAGCGCCTCGCGGCGGAGTGCCAGAGTGGAACCGAGACCATAGTGCAGCCCATTCTCAAGTATCTTCGCGAGCAGCACCGAGGGCTGGAAGTCGGTCGCAATGCCCAGCGCTTCCAGCTTTGAGGGCAGCGTGCCATGGGCGCGGCCGCGATAGAGTGCGGTGACCAGACCAACCTGTTGCTGGGGCTTGTCTTGCCTCTCAGCCGGAGCGAAGCAGGCCATCACCCGCTCCAGATAGTGAGGCGAGACGGCGATGTCTGAGTCGTTGATGAGCAGAAAGGAGTAACGGGCACGCGGGGCAAGCTGGACCAGCGTGCTGACCTTGCCGTTCGTTCCCAGCCGCTCAGGGCACTCAATGAGGCGGATCGCGGACTCTGGAAATTCGGCTTGCAATTGCTGAACGGCCGCAGCAGCAGGGTCGTCTATCGAGGAGACGCCAAAGAGCAGTTCGTACTCTCCCATATAGCTCTGGCGGCAGTGGCTGCGGAAGGCGTCCAACATGCCGGGGTCGGTCCCTTTGAGGGACTTGAGCACGCTGACACTGGGCGTGAAGGCCGCCAAGGAACCGTACCGCCGGGCCAAAAAGACCCACGCCGCCACCCATGCCGCGAGGAAGTAGCCGATTCCTGCGACGGCCAGCACCGTGGTTAGAGTCTCCACGGATTGTGCCAGGACGTGCGTCATGCTGGGGGTAAGTGTAAAGGAAGAGAGGTGAAGCGGCCTACTTTTGCACTTTGGGTCTCCATTTCTTCATAGTTCGAGAGCGGCGCACAAATCTGCTTCTGTCTCAGCATCCCCGACCCGCCACAAACATTCAGAGGAAAAACCAAGGCGCCGCTCGACGCCGATCGTCTGCGACCGGGAGCCGTCGCAGGTCCCAACTTGCTCGCGTACGAATGAGCCTTCACTGACAGTGGTCGATCTTTCACCGTAAGTATTTACAAAGAAAGATATCCAGATGAATGGCCGGCTTTTCCGGTTCAAGCCGGCCACTCTCTCGTCGCGAGCAATCGCTCAGATCTCGTCCATTCGCAAGTTGACTGATGCACTAGCCGTTGCTAGTCTACACACAAGCTACTCAGATCATCAGAAGAGGCAGGCGAAAGCGCACGGGGAGGGACAGATCCTTTCATCCTGCGACCGGTGCGGCTGCGAACAGCAGTTTTCCGTCGGGACCGGCATTTGGTAGCAACCTCATCCAAGTGAGGATGGCGAAGCTATGCTCGAAAATCGGGCGCTATGGTATCTAATGCGGGATTCTCTTCGGTTATGCTGCGCTCACCGGGCTCAGGCCGGCAGTATTGAGCACGACTCATTGAAGCGCACATCGAGGACCGGAGAAGAGGAAGCCAGTTGACAGAGCAAGACGAAACGCAAAACGGCCGTTTCGGAGGCCGGGTTGCAGAAAGCAACCGATTCTTCGATCCCGAAGACCAAGTGTCCCTCCGGGAAATTGCGCTTGTTCCCTGGAAGCGGAAGGGCGTCATCGCCAGTTGTACGGCTTTTTGCGTACTTGTAGCGATCCTCATCTGCTATATGATGCATCCGAAATATAGGGCCACCGCGATGATTGAGCTCAATGAAGCCAAGACCAGCGGTGCCGACATGCTCTCCAACATGGCGTCGGAGGAGACGGGCGATCCTGATGAACTGAAAACCAGAATCCAAACCGAGATTGCGGTCATCAAGGACGACTCGATCGCGTTGGCAGTGATGGGCAAGTTGGGGATGTTCCGACTTGATAATCCCGACCGGTTCAGCAAGTCCCCCGGACCCATTATCGGCGAAGAAGCTCTGCCCGCCAGCCGGCGGGAAGGCCTGATTGGCAACTTCGAAGGACATCTGACGGTAGCGGAGGTGGAGAGTTCGCGCCTCATTGCCATCACCTATACCAGCAGGGATCCAGTCGAAGCCGCGAAGGTCGCCAACCAGGTTGTTGCCGAGTACAAGTCCTATCTGCTGAGCTCGAACTTCAATTCATCGAAGGAGGTTTCGCAGTGGCTCTCCTCCCAGTTGGGCGATCTCTCCGACGAGGTGACCAAGTCTCAGCAGGCTGTGGCGGAGTTCGAGCGCACTCACAATCTCTCCTCCGCAATGCTGGGTCTGGCTAACCTCTCAAGCGGGGGTGCGCCCGGATCACCGTCTGGCGGCGTAGCAGGCGCACAGATACCGGAGTTGGAGCGTCTGACGGCTCTGAACGAAGAGGTAACCCAGGCTGAGGCCGCGCGCCTGGCACAGGAAGCGATCTTCCGTCTTACAGAAACCGAGAATCCGGAGTTGATCTCCTCGCTTGAAGCGAGCTCTCTTCCAGGCTTAACCGGCTCCTCGGTCCTCTCTCAAGGCGGCGGCCTGGATCTCCTCAATTCCCTGCGGGGGCAGGAGGCCTCTGCGCGTGTGGCGTATTCGGCTGCGGAGACCAAGTACGGCCCGAAGAACCCCCATCTAGTTGAGATCGCCAGCCAACAAAAATCGCTGGACGCCCAGATTCAAGTCGAGTTGGTCAAGATCAAGCAACGGGCGAAGGACGATCTTGTCATGGCTCAGCAACACGAAAAAGCGCTGCGCGCCGCCTTTGAAGCGCAGAAGCTCGTGACCAGCAAGATGAATGACGATGTCGTGCAATTGGGGGTTCTGATGGCCCAGGCCCGCTCCAGCCGCGACTTGTACGACATTCTCTACGCCAAGCTGCAGGAAGCCAATATGGAGGCCGGCAACAGCGCAACCAATGTAACCGTCGCCGATCCCGCTCGTCCTCCGGGCAGTCCCTATATGCCACAGCCCACTACATTCATTACGCTCGGTCTTTTTGGTGGCCTTGTCCTGGGCCTGGGCCTGGCCTACCTTCTGGAAAGCCAGGACGACACGGTCGCAGACAGCTTCCAGGTGGAGACCGTATCGAACCTTCCGGTTCTAGGCATGATTCCATTTCACCGCATGGAATCCAGACCCAGAGAGGGCGTCCTGGCCACCGAATCCAGTTCCTTCCTCTCGGCTCCGGAAAGCGCAACGGCTGAGTCTTTCCGCAGCCTGCGGTCAGTTCTGACCCTCTCAGGAATTGGGCGCAAGTTGAAGGTGCTCTCCATCACCAGCGCTCTCCCCGGAGAAGGCAAATCCTATACTGTCTATAACCTGGGACTCGCCTTTGCCGCGTCCGGCCTCAGAGTTCTCATCGTCGATGCCGATCTCCGCCGGCCCCGACAACATGCACTCTTCCGCGCAGCGCGCGAGGACGGGCTGACGGATGTTCTGGCCGGCCTGAAGACGTTTGACGAGGTTCTTGTGGCACATCCCGTGGAGCCGAATCTGACCCTGTTGTCTGCCGGCCGGCAGTCGCCGCTGGCCGCGGAACTGCTGGGGGCGGGTGAGATCGAAAAGGTCTTTGACGCCGCCCGGGCGCGGTTTGACCTTACGCTGGTGGACAACGCGCCGGTCCTGCCGGTTGCCGACGCGATTATCGTCGGGACCCACTGCGATGGAACCATCGGAGTGTTGCGAGCGGGCCAGACCTCTCGAAAGGCCTTACGCCGCTTCGCGCAGACCCTTGCCCGGCACAACGTTCGCATCCTCGGTATGGTGATTGAAGCGGTGGACATGTCGGCTACCGAATACCGGAGCGTGTATGGCTACAATGTGCAGGGTTATTATGGCGAAAAGTAAGATCGCGATGAGCCGCGCTCTCCCGCTTCTGCTGGGCGTTGTCTTGCAGTTGGAGATGATGACCGTAACCGGCAACGCGCAGGCTCCGTCCGGAACTCTGCAACTTCCGGACACCGGCATGGCTTCTGCGTCCGGCAAAGCGGGAAGCGCAAGTGCTGGGCAAGCTCAGGGGCCCTCCATCATTCCCAAGGACTTCTCTGAGTTGCTCATCGAGCCCGGAGATCTGCTGAGCGTCAATATCTACGATGCTCCAGAGCTCAGCGGTTCCTATCGTGTGGACGCTGCGGGAAACCTCGCGATTCCTCTCTGCGGCAAGGTGAATGTTCGTGGGCTGAGCTTGAGCGAAGGGGCAAAGCGGGTTGAGGCTGCGCTCATCGATCGTCAGATTCTGGTCCAGCCGCAGGTGAACGTCGACGTGGTGCAGTATGCCGGTCAATACGTGAGTGTGCTTGGCGAGGTGGGCAGCCCAGGACGGGTAACGCTGATCGCACCGACCAAGCTCGGCGAGGTCCTTGCCGAAGCCGGAGGCTTGACTCCACTTGCCGGCACGCGCATCAAGATCCGTCATGCAGCCGATGACGCCGCGCCCGACGAGGAGGTTCCTTACTCTCGCGGCCAGAGCAATCGTGAGACAGCCGCTCTCCTGATTCGCCCCGGCGACTCGATTCTCGTTCCGCGGGCGGGCATCGTCTATGTTTTGGGGGCAGTCAACCGGCCGGGCGGCTACGTGATGCAGGAGGATGGCAAGCTGAATGTCGCCGAAGCCCTGGCGCTCAGCGGAGGGACGGTTTTGGATGCCAACACCGGAGGGCTTCGGGTGATCCGGCGCAATCCGGATGGAACCGTATTGGATTTTCCGCTCTCCTACAACGCGATTGCGAAGGGAACCCAAACGCCGCTTCAACTTGAGCCGCAGGATATTGTCTACGTACCCATGAGCAAGGCTAAAAACGCATTTACCTCCACGTTGGGAATTATTCAAGCTGCCGCCTCATCGGCCGTTGTCACTTTCCACTAGTCCGTTTGCAGGAGCGGGCAGCGTAAAGCCGCACAACACGGCGCGACCTACCTGCTAAGTTGCTGCCAATCCTCCTGAAGAGCGTCGACGATCGAATCCAGTATGCAACGGGTGCTGTCTTGTGAAGAGAGGCTCCTGTCGTTCCAGGAGCCGAAAAGCGCCTTGGTCTGCTGAAGAATCGCCGCGATCCGCGGGTCGCTCCGGCGCCTATCTCGATGCCAGCGCCGCGGAGACAGAATGAGCGCGAACGCAACACCCCGGCAGCGATTGAGGAGTGGCTTCCTCCGGCAATTCATGGGGCGGGAGATCTGGGCGCTGACCGACCAGTCGGTTGTCAGCGCGACGAACTTTCTGACCAATATCATGCTCGCCCGCTTTATGGGCCTTCGCGAATTTGGAGTCTTCGCGCTGGCATGGATGTCGGTGCTGTTTGTCAATAGCCTTCAGAACGCGCTGATTGTCGCGCCGATGATGAGCATAGGCCCCAAACAGGAGGAAAAGGACCGGCCTTGCTACTTTGGCGCTGTCGTTTTTCAGGAGCTCGTTCTTGTTGCCTTCTGTTTTGTCCTTGTCTATGGCGCTCTCGCGGTCTTCGGCAGCTTCCTCCGGTTTTCTGAGATCAAGCACCTTGCGCTTCCTCTTGCGGTCGCAGCATTTGCCTATCAATTGCAGGACTTTTTGCGGCGCTATTTTTTTGCGACCAGCCAGAGCCGGCGCGCTCTTGCCGACGATGCTCTCAGCTACCTTACCCAACTGCCGATTCTGCTGCTGCTCCATCGCACGGGCGATCTGAACAGCGCAACCGCGCTTTGGGCCATGGCAGGCACATCGCTTCTCGGACTGTTGCCAGGAATCTTCTGGATCGAACGGCTCGATTTCAACTGGCTCTGGATCGCTTCCGTCTCGTGGCGACACTGGAGAATCTCCCGCTGGCTTTCGGCCTCGTCCCTGCTTCAATGGACCTCCGGCAACCTCTTTGTCATCGCCGCCCCACTCTATTACGGCGCAGCCGCCGCCGGCGTCTTGAAGGCCTCGCAGAACCTGATGGGCGTGACTCATGTCTGGTTTCAGGGACTGGACAACGTGGTTCCAGCCGAAACCGCTCGCCGGCTGCGACAGGGCGGTGTGCGGCCCATGCTTGGCTATACGCGGTCGATTCTGGTCAAGTGGGGCGGGCTGACCCTGCTCTTCGCATCCGCCATGGCGGTGGCGCCTGGCTTCTGGTTGCGGTTGGTGTATGGACCTGAGATGGTTCAATACGGCTACATCCTGCAGTTGTATGCTTTGCTCTATGTCGTTGTCTTCTTGGGCGGCCCGATGCGCGCCGGTTTGCAGGCCCTAGAATTCACAGTTCCTATCTTCTGGTCTTATCTGGCAATGACTGCCTTTGCGATTGCCTTCGCGGTTCCGCTGGCAAAATGGCTGGGATTGAGCGGCTCGCTCTTAGGACTCATCGGATCGCAAATCTTGTTTCAAGGCATCGTCGGCTCCGCTCTACTGCTGAAATCGGGCCAGGTCGCCAAGAAAGCCGCTCTCGCACAGAAACCAGCTTCCGTCGGAGAGTGAGATAGAGATAATGAAGAACCTATCAAGGGACGCGAACCTGGGCATCTCAGACTTCCGGGTCGCAGCCGTATTGGCCTTCGTGATCCTGAATCTAGCGGTGCTCTTCCTTCGCATCGTCAGTATTCGGCTTTATGGCTCACTGTGTCCGTTCGATAGCAGTCTGGCGATCTACCCCGTCTGGAAAGTCATCCACCACCTGCCAGTTTACGAGTGGCCATTTTCGTATCCGTTCTCTCTTGCGCTGTACAACTATCTTTTCTATTACAGTTATGCTTTCTTCCTGAGGTTGGCCGGAGCATCGGGCGCCGGCATCATGATGTGGGGCCGCTTTCTCACACCGGCTTTCCCGATCGTGGGCGCAATAGCACAGTGGAGACTTGTGCAACGCCATCTCAACTTGCGCGGAGCTCTTAGTATTCTGTCGTTTTTCTTTGCAGTAGGCCTCTGGTTCTGCACCTCGATCGTCCGTCATTGGGCCCTCAGCATACGTCCCGACATGGCTTCAGTCGCGCTGGTCATGATCGCCCTTTATCTGATCGCGAGGCATCGGCGCTTCAGCTTTGCGTTTGCGGGCGCGCTCTTCTATCTGGCGTGGTCGTTCAAGCAGACCGTCGTTCTGGCGCTCGTCGGTGTGTGCTTGTTCCTGGTGATTGAGAAGCGGTGGCGCGATCTGGCGGTGCTGGCAGCTGTATTTGCGGCGTTGGCTGGCGCAACGCTTCTCCTTGGAACACCCGAGTACCGATTCGACATCCTGGTCGCGCCAGGGCTGGTCAGGGAATTCAGCCTTAGATGGGCCTCCCAGGTGGCGCCGAAATCCATGATTTCGAATTGCTATTGGATTCTTGCTCCCGTAGCATTGTTGCTCGCGCAAGCTGGACGCCGGGCTGACGACACCGTTCGAATGCTCACCATCGTCCTTGTCGTTGCCTTGGCCGGAGGATTGGCTGGGATGACAAAGGTGGGCGCCTGGGACAATTACCTTCTCGAGGCGTTCGTCGCAGGCTCCACTCTGCTGCAGTTGGCTGTCTTTTCGGCGCCAGGACGACTTGCAAGCGCTCTGGTCCTGTTCGGGTGCATCGTCCCGGCAATACAGATTGCAACTGCGCCGAACGGACCCCATTTGCACCCATTTGGCACGGTGGGGATTTTCTCGGCCGCTGACTACGCAGATGCATCGTCGCTAAGAGATCGACTGGCGACAATGAAAAAGCCGATCTTCACCACGGACCCCATGTTTTCACTTCCTTGGATCTCGAACGACAATCGCGCCCCTGCTTTGGTGATCGATAACATTTTTCACGATGCTACTCGCGCGCGTTGCCAAAGCGGATGCGTCGAAGGCATGCTGCAAAGAGGCGAGGTCCCAACCGTGATGCTGCTCAGCTCCGGTGATAGTTACCAAGGCAGCTTGAATCCGAATTACGAGAAGGTCGGTGAGGCTCGTGAATCGGGCCGGCTGTGGAGTATCTACGAGATCAGACCGCCGGCGCGGGCATCCGATCCGTCGATGAAACCCTAGGCATCCCGCACCGGATCGCAGGAGCATAATCGAAGACTCATGAAGCCTCCCGAAATTACCGTTATCGTTCCGATCTATAACGGGTCGAGTTATCTCGCTGAGACACTTCATTCCTTGTTGTCCCAGACATTCGGAGACTTCGAGTTGCTTGCTGTCGATGATGGAAGCATAGATGGATCGTGCGATATTGTTCGCTCTTTCAAGGATGAGCGAGTACGTTTGATCCAAAAGAAAAATGGCGGACTTTGCGAGGCGTTGAACCTCGGCATCGCGGAGGCCAGGGCCCCTTATATCGCTCGTTCCGATCAGGATGACATCAGTCTTCCTGAACGGCTTGAACATCAGCTGCGGGTGATGGCAGATCATCCAGAGGCGCTCGGCGTCTTCGCTTACAGCACCAAATTCGGGAGCAAGCACCGCTGGTCGAATGCAGACAAGATGGTAATGGCGCCGGGCGAACTGAAGGAGTATGAACCGATGGTGGACGGCTGTCTGCTCTGTTCGACCATGTTTGTTCGAACTGCGGCACTCAGGTCTATCGGCGGCTTCAGGCAGTCGTACTACCCGGCAGACGATTGGGACCTGGAGTGCCGATTGGCACAGGCGGGCAAGGTCTTAATCCTGCGCGAGCCGCTGATCGCCTACCGTTTCCAAACGGACGCAAACACCTACCGGTTCTTTGCCACTATGAGAGAGAAGGCTCGCTGGGCAAAAGACTCTAACCGGCGCCGTCTGCAGTCGACTCCGGAACTGACCTTCGACGAGTTTAAGCTAGCCCAGGCAAACGATCTTTGGTCGCGTTGGGGAAGATACCTCAGAGACTCATCCAAACTGCAGATGCGGATCGCTGGGCAAAGGTATTTGGATGGCCGCTATTGGGCTGGCGCTGGCCACCTGATTGCGGCGATCCTGCTCAATCCTGCTGACTTTGTCGGACGTGTAAGATTTTATTTCGCTCATGAGTGATCGCCTGCGCACCGCCGGGACAACATCACCTTCCTTGTATTACGGCACTGAATTGGCGCCGCAGGACTTGGACGGGAAAAACAAGCAGGAATCTTCATCGCTCTCACCTCAACCACAAACCCTGTCGTTGAGTGAATTCCTCCCGGCGCTGTTCGAGTCGTTTACCGAGGAAGGATTGCGGCCATGCGTCTTGCGGAATTATGAGGGATTTCCCGTCCACAATGTTGGCGGCGACATCGATTTCCTGATTCGTCCGTCAGAGTTGCCGCGCGCCATCCGTGCGCTTAGATCCTTGCATAACATTCGAGTCGTCGGCTATTCCCAAAGTCACTGGGTGGCGCACGCACACTTGGAGGGGATTTCTCCCGCTCCTGAAGTGCGCTCGCTTGCTCTCGATTTCATCTGGAGTTTGAACTGGAAGGGACTCGAGTACCTCTCAACTGAGTCTGTGCTTCAAGCAGCAATGCCGCGACACGCCGGGGGCTTGACTTTTCTTGTGCCGTCACCAGTCCATGAGGCGATCATCTCGCTGTTATCGAGCCTTCTTGTCGGTGGGTGGCTTAATGAGAAGTACTTCACCAAATTGCAACAATCGTTCGCGGACGACAGCCTCAAAGTGACAGCGGCTCTGTCGGCGAGCTTCGAAAATGGGGTTGCGAAGAGATTAGTGGCGTCGGTGATTGACGGCGATAGGCAGAGGATACTGAGTTGCGTCAGGCCTCTTCGCGTCTCATTGGCTCGGCGCAGTCTGCTGCATAGGCCGTTGCGCAGCGTCTTATCCGTCGCCCGATACTATATGCGCGAATTTGGGGTGCGCTGTACGCCGGCAACCCTCGAATCAGTTTGCATACTGGGATGCGACGGCCGCGCCAGGACAACAATCATTGAAAGCCTGATTCCGATGCTTCGCAACTCGGCGACGACAGTTGAGAGATACCAATTCGGACCTCAGCTCTTTACAATGCAAGCGTCAATCGGAAATGCAATTGCGGAATCGGACACCGAAGATCGAAGCACATCTTTGGTCCCTTTGGCGACAATCTTCAAGAGAATTGCAGGAGAATGGATAGGTCAGTTCAAGAAGAGAAATAATCTAACGCTCCGGATCGGCACGAGCAGTTACTATGACCTGCTGTTTGATTCGCAAGAGCATCGCCTTAGGATGCCATCATTGTTTGCGAGAGTTGTTGGACATCTTCTTCCCGCCATCGATTTGTTGATCGTGCTGGACGAAACTGAACAGGGAATGCAACTAGGGAGCCACCAAGCGCCTTTCGCGGAAGGAGCCGGGCGAAATGAGACCAGACCTGACTTTGCGAAAGTGAGGGACCGTCGCGTCATTCCAAAGGCGTGCGGACCGTCACCGAGCGTCGTGGAAGAGGTGTATGCCGAGATCATCGATATGCTGGCTCAAAGAACGAAAAGCAAGCTCAAGAGCCATTTCGAGTCCCCCTGAACAATCGACGCACATGGTCATCTTAAGGATCGCCTGAGGGGATTCGTGATCAATACGTAGCTTCAGGTCCAGCAGAACTTAATTCATCAGGCAGAAGAAAGCCCGAATGCCAGGGAGAGAGAGATCGGGCCACGGTCACAGACCTGCGGTCATAAAGGAGGTTAATCTGAAGGTAGCAATTCTCGGTCCCGATGGCGCCGGTAAGAGCTCTGTCATTCAAGGATTGATGGCCAAATTGAGCGATGGTAAACGCAGGCTGAAGATGCGTCATCTGAAGCCGCGCCTCGTGATACTGCGTCATACTGATTCGCTAACTGTGGTAACTGATCCTCATGGCAAACCGCCGCGGTCGGCGCTGATTTCGGTTGCTAAAATATCAGTTTGGCTCATCGAGGAGTGGTATGCCAGCATCTTTCAAGATCGAAAAAATGTATTGCTCATTTGCGACCGGTACTATCATGATCTCTTGATCGATCCAAAGCGCTATCGCTATGGAGGCCCCGACTGGGTTGCCAAACAGGTCGGAATGTTGATGCCGCAGCCGGATCTGTGGGTGCTATTGGATGCTCCGGCAGAAGTGTTGCAGGCGCGCAAGCAGGAAGTACCCCTGAACGAGACTCTGAGACAGCGCGACGAATACCTGTCATTCATCCATGGCCAAGGAAACTCTGTGATTGTGGATGCGGCTCAGTCGCTCGACAAGGTCATCAGCGATGTCGAAAACGCTGTCACAAGAACCTCAGTCCCGAGCCTTGGCATCCATGAGTGAGATAGGGATCTTCTACAACACTGAGCAGCATTCCGCTGCGACGCATCTTGCCCTGCGCTGGAATCGACGAGTACGTTTTATTGTTCCGCGGAAAGCGGCTGCACAGAGAGCGTGCTGCACGACCTTCAGCCCAGGGCGATTAGAACTTAGCCTCAGAGCTATTGCAAGTCTGCCCCGGGTCTTTGGCGCGGTTAGCTGTATAGAAGCCGAACCTCTGGCATCGATCAGAGAGGTCATCACCAACGAGGCTGGGCTGTCCTGTTGCCGTGCTGGGACTCCAGGACCATGGTCGAAAGACACCATTTTATTCTTGGACAAGACCACACTTGACCCACTGTATATCGTGAAAGCCGGGGCAGGAGAAGCCGTCAACGTACTCCTCCAGAACGAAGCCCAGTGGCTGCGTACCCTGCGCAGAGAGCCATCCCTCATTGACAATATTCCCGAACTTCTTACGCATCGTTCTTGTGCAGAGCTCTCTTTTGTAGTGGGGCGCCCGATCGCGGGAGTTATTGACCCTAGATTCGGGGAGACACACATCGATTTTCTGAGAAAGCTCCAGGAGTACTCGGAGCAGACAATGTGGTTTGCAGAGTCCAGAGTTTATCGAAATATGCGTGCGCGCTTGAATAATCTCCACGGGATGCTGTCGGATGCGTGGCTAAATCGTTTCGACCGCGGCATGCGAGCCATCGAGCGGGCGCTGTCAGAGACGCCACTCCTGGTAGTGGCGGCGCACAACGATTTCACGCAATGGAATATTCGCAGAATAGGTGGCGTCGCCAAAGTCTTCGACTGGGAGTACGCTGACTACGAGCAGCTCCCATTGTTCGATCCTCTTCATTTCTTTTTGCTGCCGTTGGGATTAAAAAGGGAGTCACAGGCCAGGATCGTTCGTCGAATGCTTCAAGGTCTGCAAGTTTGTCAGCAACAGTTTGACTCAAGGTGGACCTACAAGCCGGAGATACAGGCCCTGGCATATCTCATCAATCTTTGCACGCTCTATCTTTGGTCGGTCTCCGGAAGGTCCGAATCGAATCCCGTAGTTCAAAGCTATGGCCTGATTATTGACTATCTGTGCCGTGACAAAGTGTGACCTCGATCAGCCGGGTTTGTTGTCGATGAGTATCATGCACCTGTTAGTTTCGCTGAGTTTCATCAGAGCAGCAGAACGTTCCATTAAGACAATAGAACCTTCAGCATCGTTATTGGAGAATTGGCTTTGTGCCGCATCGGCAAGAGGTGGACGGGATGAACAGTAAACTGATCGTGGTTACGGGCGCGGGCGGGTTCATTGGCGGGAATCTGGTAGCTTCATTACGGCAAAGGGGTTGCAGTATACGCGCCGTCGACATAAAACCTCTAGATCGTTGGTATCAGAGATTTGACGATGCCGAGAGTCTCTGTCTTGACCTGAGCGAAAAGGAGAATTGCGAATTCGCTGCAAGGGGCGCCGCGGAGATCTACAATCTCGCTGCGAACATGGGCGGTATGGGATTCATCGAAGGGAATAAGGCCCTGTGCATGCTGTCTGTGTTAATTAACACTCATATGCTGATGGCGGCACGCAAGTGCGGCATTGAGCGATATTTCTATTCTTCCTCGGCTTGTGTTTACAACGGAACTTTGCAGCATACCTCCGATGACGGCGAAAAGTATTCGCCGCCGGCATTGAAAGAGACGGACGCTTATCCCGCTTTAGCTGAAGATGGTTACGGCTGGGAGAAGCTCTTTTCCGAGCGGATGTGCCGACACTTCATGGAGGATTTTGGCCTCTACACCCGAGTGGCTCGCTTCCATAATGTGTATGGCCCCTGGGGAACCTGGTTCGGCGGCCGCGAGAAAGCTCCAGCAGCCATTTGCCGCAAGGTGATCGAAGCTCAATCCACAGGCAAGAACGAGATTGAGATATGGGGAAACGGTCACCATACTCGCTCCTTTTTGTACATCGACGACTGCATCAAGGGCATCGACCTGATACTTGCCTCAAAGATTATCGAGCCTATTAATCTCGGATCGAGCGAAGCTGTAAGCATCAATCAGCTAGTGGATATTGTTGAGGACATCGCAGGGATCAAACTGAAGCGAAGGTATGTCCTGGACGCACCCAAAGGCGTGAATGGCCGGAATAGCGACAACGCGATGATCCGTGAGCGTCTCGGGTGGGAGCCAAGCATACCGCTTCGGGTAGGTTTGGAGAAGACGTACGCTTGGATATATGAGCAATACCAACTGCGCGAGCGGGGCGCTAAAGGCGTAGTGCGCGAGGCTGATGATTAACAATCATGGAAGTGAATACAGAGAGGAAGCGATTCCTCATTTTGTAGTTGCTTGGGCGTCGTACAAGTTCTTTGCAAGGGTTGCTGGATTCCGTAACTTTCTTTCGATTCATTCAGAATCATTGCGCTCACGTGCAATCAGTTTTTCTAAGAGGTGTTCGGTGTAATGGCGGCATTGCCCAGAATCAGCGTAGTTGTCACATCCTTCAATCAGGCACAATATCTGGAGCTGACTCTGCGGTCGGTTATCGATCAGAATTACCCTGGTCTCGAGCTGATAATAATAGACGGAGGCTCTAGCGATGAAAGCCCGGATATTATTCGCAAGTACCAACAGCACATGGAATATTGGTGCAGCGAGCCCGATGGAGGCCACCCACAAGGAATCATTAAGGGTTTTGCTCATGCAACCGGAGAAATCTTGTGTTTTCTCAACAGTGATGACCTTTTTGAACCTTGCACCTTGCACGAGGTTGGGAGATATTTCGCCCAGCATCCCGGCGTTGAGGCCGTTTACGGAGACGCTACATGGATTGACGCTGCAGGAAGCGTGCTGATGCCAAAGAAGGAGATACCCTTTAACCGATTCATTTGGCTTTATACTTACAATTATGTCCCTGGCATGTCCATGTTCTGGCGCAGGACCATATACGACAGAGTCGGCGGAGTGAATCCGGAATATCCGTTGGCATTCGATGCGGATCTATGGATACGATTCAGCGATCACGGGAGAATTGAGCACGTCGCACGACAGTGGTCGCGAATGCGCTATTATCCGGAACAGAAAAACAGGCGTTTCCGCGAGAAAAGTGACCGTGAAGATATGATGATCCGAGCTCGCTACTGGAAGAATCAGAAGAAGCCATTAACATATACCCTTCGCCGGACAATTGCTCTTAGCCTGCGAATTTTTTTGAAACTGGTGAGTGGTTGTTATAGTTGGGGTTATCCAAAATATCTGGAAAGATCATGAAGGTTCTGCTTTCCGCATACGCATGCGAGCCGCATAAGGGGTCGGAGCCAGAGGTCGGCTGGCAGCGGTCCTTGCATATGATGGCGCATGCCGAGGAGGTTTGGGTGCTGACGCGCGCGAACAACAGATCGGTTATTGAAGCAGACCCCTTGAGTTGTACGCCCGGATTGCACTTCATCTACTATGACCTTCCACAGTGGGTTCTGAGCTTAAAGAAGCGGGTTTGGTTCCTTCCTTTTTATTATCTTCTATGGCAATTGGGAGCATACCGTCTGGCCGCCAGGCATCACCGCAACCGAGCGTTTGACTCTGTTTACCATGTAACTCTTACCAGCATGCTGCCGGGTTCCTTCATGGGCTGGCTCGGGATCCCGTTTGTTATTGGACCCATAGCAGGTGGAGAACGCGCGCCGCTTCGCTTGCGCCGCAGCATGCCAATACGGAGCAAGTCTCGCGAGTTGCTTAGGGACTTTGGAATTCTATTTCAACTCTGTAGTCCGCTGACGCATTTGACGTGTGCTGCTGCGAAGCATATCCATGTCACGACACCGGAGAGCCTGCGTTTGATTCCACGCAGGTGGCATTTTAAGACATCGGTGCAACTGGCTATTGCATCGAGTGGACACGTTGCAGGAAATGATAAGTGTCGGCGTCCAGACTCGCCACGATTTGTCTTTGTTGGTCGCCTTCTTTTCTGGAAAGGTTTGCATTTCGCGATTCAAGCACTCGCGAAGGCTAGAACGACAAATCCAGCGGTGACTCTTACTGTGATCGGCAGTGGCCCCGATGAGCGGCGTTTGCGAGAGGTAGCGAAGAGATTCGGCGTGGCGGACGCGGTCGAATTCACAGGCTATCTTCCTCGACAGCGTCTTGTCGATGCATTTCATAGCCATAGTGCACTGGTCTTTCCGAGCCTTCATGACTCTGGAGGGCTGGTTGTTCTTGAGGCACTTGCAGAGGGTCTTCCCGTCGTCTGTCTTGATCTCGGAGGGCCTGGCATCGCGGTCAACGCTACTTGTGGAATCGTTGTTTCAACGGCGCATGCAACTGAGGCTCAAATTATCACTAATATGGCAAACGCCATGGTCTCTGTTGCATCGATGCCAGTATCGGAGTCGGCACGCCTTTCTGCGGGGGCGATCGCCAGGGCGAACGAACTGTCTTGGGCCAGACTTACAGAACGCATCGTTGGATGAGACGGGTCTGGAGCATTAATTTGGCAACGGGTGGGAATGACTTGCGAGGTCCCGACAGTATGACACCTCCGTCGATAACCTTGGACTCACCCTACCAATTGCCTCGGCAGATTCCGCAACTGGATCGTCTGCGCGGCTTGGCAATCTTGCTGGTGTTGGTTTGTCACGCCGGATACATTGCACCTCCCGCCTTGGCTCGAATCACCGACCAGGGCTGGATCGGTGTCGATCTGTTTTTCGTTCTTTCGGGATTCCTGATCACCGGGATCCTGTGGGACACGCGCGACGGCAAAAGATACTTCAGACGTTTTTACGAGCGGCGTGTTCTCCGCATCTGGCCAGTCTACATGCTTGTGCTTGTATTTGCTTTTGGGGTGATGCCGCTCTTAAAACTGATCGTGGGCGGAATGCTTCTGAGCATCCCAAGAGAACCTCTCGGATTCTGGCCGTATTTGCTGATGGTCCAGAATCTGTTTTGGGACGGCAGCCATGGCTCTTCGATGCTGGGGATGACCTGGTCTTTGGCAATCGAAGAGCAGTTCTACCTCGTCTGGCCGGCAGTGATTTATTTTGCTCCCCGGCGCGTCATTCTGCCGGGCTTGTCTCTCGGCATTCTCATGTGCCCGTTGCTTCGACTGTGGGCCGTGGATCGCGGTTTCTCGGAGTCGACCATCTACCACCTCCCACTGACTCACGGCGATGGCCTGCTTTGCGGAGCAGTGCTTGCTGTCTGGCTCCGAACGGCAAAGCCGAAGCGCCGTACTCTCCTCCTGATGGGAATCGCCCTCCTGCTGGCTGGCTGCTTACTCTACGCGCCGCTACGCCCGCTGAATGTGACGGTTTTGAATTGTTCTCCCCTTGTTATTACTGCCGTTGCGTCGATTTCTACAGGCCTGCTCTTAGTCGCTTTGGTCTCCGAGAACATGGGTCGGTTTCTGCACCGCTTTGTTTTTATGAGTCGATCGCTAGCCTTCCTTGGATTCATCAGTTATGGTCTCTACCTGTATCACGCATTTATCGTACGACTGGCAATCAGCAATAAAGTCGCGGTGATGCTTGACAGGTGGCATCACCTGGTTCTCACCCAATGGCTCATGGTGGCTAGCGCAGTGGGGCTGAGCATTCTTGTCGCGTGGATATCTCGAGTGACTCTAGAACGATTTGCCTTGTCACAAAAGGGGATATTCGGATAGAAACATGGTTTCCCAGACCCACCTGTCTAACTTTTCGGGTTTAATGAAGAGCTGGGTGTAAGAGAAAAGGACAAAACGGCCAGATGAGTCAAGCTCTCCTGCGGATAAACGAGAATCGATACGGACACCCTGGTGTTAATCCATCCAGACGCCCTTCATTTCTGAGATTTCTTCTGCGCTATCCTATCTTCCTTCTCGCCTTTGGACCTCCGCTCTTCAGATCTTCCGCGATTGACGCGACCAGAGGTTTAATCGATTTCTGGAGCTTCATTCAGGTCGGTCTTCTGTCATCGATTGCCCTTCGGGCTATTTTACGTCTGGCTTTCTCGCAGGCAGTTTTTCTTCCAAGGCAGATCCGTTCTGTCCTTAAGTATTGGTTTTTTCTCGGGATAATATATTTGGGCTCCGTGATGTATTCTCCCAGCCGACTGGTTTCGATGGCATACTCCGGGCTTTACTTTCTCTCGTTCGCGTGTGTAGTTGAGTTTGTTGTCGATATCTATCGGACCCCCCCGAATTGGATGCAATGTCTGCTTCACCTTCGACTCATTGCGCTCCTTCTCCTCTCCCTTGATCTCATCGTTCTCTACTTCAATCCAAAACTCGTGATCGGGAATCTAGGAGAAGCAGGGCTCAGTTTTGGAGGAGGACTTGTGGGCCCCACCCCATTAATCTGTCCGATGATTGCGATCATTTCGGCCTACGCATTCCAGCGTTCCTTGGAACCTAGGGGCCGATCCGTCTTCCTCTTTCTCATCGGCCTGGCAGGCTCGTTGGGCACGCAATCCCGAGGATGCGGACTCGCGCTGCTCGCAACTCTCGCGATTCTTGCGATTCGATGGGCAATGGCTGGTGTTCGCACCGCATATCTCATAATCTCCGGTTTCATGGCCTTCGTGTTGATTTTCGGCGTTGCTTTAGGAGGCGTCGGAGGCGGAAGCCTCTGGAGAATTGTCAACAAGGGCCAGAACGCCGAGGGCATTGCAACTGGCAGCGGAAGAACGGAGATATGGCAATTCGTGCTCCAATACTGTCTGAAGCACCCGCTAGGGATGGGCTACGTCGCTGGCTTCCGAATGATCTTCAGGGATTACTTCGCTGTCGGTCTTCTTTTAACTCCGGCGAGTATCGGAAACGCTCACAACTCGCATATCCAGGTTCTTGCGGACGCAGGCTGGCTGGCTCTGGCGATTTATCTGGCAATGATGACGAAGATCCTCAGGTTGACATGGCGCTTCAAGATTGAGAGGCCCTATTCTCGGATTGGGTCAGACAGTCTACCTCGCGAGGCGCTTGAATGCGGGATGTTCATGCTTGTTTTTTGTTTCCTGGAGGGAATAGATACCTCGGTATTCTCTGTTCCTTTAACAGCTTCATTTTATTGGCAGAATATTATCATTGCGATGATTCTCGGCATCTCCGCAAGAATGCTCGCTAATTCTCGTTCCCGGCATTTCGATCCTACCTGCGAATTTCCCGTCTAGCATGAGAAGGGTCTCTATGATTGAGGATTCCGCCACGCCTCACAGCAATCGAAAAGAGGTTGGCAGTGCGACGAAGGACCGCACTCTCTTTCAGAGAGTTCTACAGCGTTGTGTACGCTCCGAACAAATCGATCTGCGGAGCAGCGTGTTGATTGTCGGCGGAAGTTACGAGGACGCAAGGATTCTTCACAACATTGGCTTCCAGCACATGACTCTGACGAATCTTCAAGACTTGGCCTGTTTCAAGCTTCTGCAGATGGATGGGGTTGAACTGGAATTGCTGAAAGCGGATGCTGAGGAGTTGCAAATCCAAGACGGGACCTATGACCTGGTATTGGCGCACGAAGTGCTGCACCATTGCCGTTCTCCGCATAAGGCACTGCTCGAGATGCTTCGTGTGAGCCGGAAGCACATAATCATTCTGGAACCTAACGAATCGCACTTAATGCGCGCATTCGTGAAACTACGCTTTTCGTTCCCGTATGAACTCCCCGCTGTCATCTTCAACGATTTTCAGCAAGGCGGGGTTCGCAACACCTGCATTCCCAATTACATCTTTCGATGGAACGAGCGGGAAGTGTACCAGACGATCGCCTCTTTTATTCCGGAGTTTGACTTCAGCCTTTATGTCCGCTCCTACTGGGATTTTAATGTTGACAAGAGCGAACTTGCGCTGCGCAGTAGTACACGGATCGGAAGTTTCACAAGAATCATGGGACCAGGTCTATTCCTGGCCTGTTTGCACGGCTTTCAGGCTGTTGTGAACCGCTTGCCAGGGCTTGGCAGGCAAGGGAATAAGTTCTTCGGCTGCATAACCAAGCATGACAGATTGAAACCGTGGCTCTTGCGGCAAGATGGCCGGATTGCCTTTAGTCGTGACTTTACGAAGCACTGACGATCACGAAGTGTCGAGGTGTCTGGTTTTGGATGATGGAAGCAATGAGCGAATTGAAACTCTGTGAGAATCCTTGTAGCTCATAACAGATATCGATTCAGCGGTGGGGAAGATGCGGTAGTGCGCGACGAGATCGACCTGCTTCGGCGTCACGGCCACAACGTGGAGCTGCTGGAACAGGATAACGACGCCATCGATGGTCTTCGCGGCAAGTTCCTTGCCTCCACGTCGATCTTCTACTCGGTGCGGTCGCGAGAGCGGATGAAGCAAGCGATTCGCGGATTCCAGCCCGACGTGGTGCATATTCATAACTGGTTCCCCTTGCTCTCGCCGTCGATCGTTCTCGCGGCCGACGAGAAGGGGATACCCGTGGTGCAGACCCTGCATAATTTCAGAATGCTCTGCGCAAACGCACTGCTTTATCGGAACGGCGAGGTTTGCACAGACTGTGTAGGTAAAACTCTTCCGGTCGACGGCATTATTCATGGCTGCTATCGCAACAGCCGGGCGGGAAGTGCGATCGTCGTGGCTGCCCATGCCTTTC
>Ga0181525_10000259_pt1 | contig 47990 bp, 41 predicted proteins | sample PEATcosm2014_Bin_48_FD_121100 | JGI IMG/M metagenome (GOLD analysis project Ga0181525, IMG submission 121100) | Peatland microbial communities from MTU Mesocosm Facility, Houghton, MI, USA - PEATcosm2014_Bin06_10_metaG | ecosystem: Environmental > Terrestrial > Soil > Wetlands > Peat | place... | reverse complement strand
CCTTCGGCTTCGGCGGCGGAGGCGTCTTCGTTTGCGGCCGCATATCCCAATCGCCCTCGACCGTCTTGAGCAACGCCTTGATCTCTTCCGGCGACGCGGGTTCTTCGCCCAACCACTTGGCCCAGTCTTCCGGCGCGAGGAACGCCGGCATGCGGTCGCTGATGGTGCCGATCAGCGTGTTGGCCGGAACGGTGATCATCGCAAACGTCAGAAGCTCGCCTTCGTTGCGATGGGTCCAGCGTTCCCAGATGACGGCGACCGCGAGCGGATTGCCGTCCCGGGGCGTGATCACCTGCTGCTCCCACTTGGTCGGCGTGATCTCTTTCGCTTCGTTGAAGGTGGAGAGCGCGATGAGCCCGCGGCGATGCGCGAAGGCGTCGCGGAAGGTCGGCAGCGTGTCGATCGTCTCGGCGCGCGCGTGAATGTGCTTGGTGCCGCTCATGGGATCCTTCGCACCGAGCGCGACCATCCCCCAGCGCATGGGCACGGCTTTGCGCGCACCCGTCTCGTCCAGTGTGATGACATGCGCCAGCCGCATCGGCGTGACGGTCTCGACCTCGCCGCCGGTCGCCGCCAGAAGGTCGGAATAGGCGACCACCGCGCGCCAGCTCATCATCTGGGTGAACTTTCCGCACATGGCGCGACTGTAGGCGGCGATTCCGGCCGGGTTCCAGCGCTCCCGGGAGCGACCGTTTCCGCTGCGGCATCGCGCCCGTGGAGGGGCCGAAGAAGGCGTCGGCGCCGTGTTGACCGCCCGGGGCTCCCCCCCTATGTTCCGCCGCCCTCTGGCGAGCCCGTAGCTCAGGGGTAGAGCATCTGACTTTTAATCAGAGGGTCGATGGTTCGATCCCATCCGGGCTCACCAATTTTTTCAATGGCTTAAGTTGGAAGAATAGAAAAAATCGACTGCAGGAACTGGTCGGGCATACATTTGGGCAAACCGGCCCCCGGCGCTACATCGGCACCTACGATTCTTTGTTCGCCGCTTTCTGACGGAGATTTGCTTCTTTCCGGCGATGGTTGGTGAGATTCTGGCGGACCAGGCGCACGCAAACGCGCTCCAGCGCGCCTTACTCGCCGAGGCTGGGCGATTTATGACAGCCTATGTGCAGCCGCATCACATTAGGCTGTGGCTCGCGGGCGCGTCCGGCAATAGGACGCTCGCCGCCTATGAAGCCAACGAGCTGGGCGAAACGTTCGACGACATCAAGACGTACAAAAGCACCTGCAAAGGTATCCCGACTGCGAGACTGGCCGGAGTGCTAATCGAGCCGTCGCTCAAACAGGTCAAAGCTGCGATCGCGGTGAAGAGCGTTGTCGCGTTCAAAAGCGCCTATGGAACGCTGACGACGGGATGCGATGTCTGCCACATCACGGCGCAGCACGGTTTTGTCGTCATACAGACCCCACCGGCCAATCCCTACGCCGATCAGCACCTGATCGGGCGTTGAGCCGAAAAGTCGTTCACCAGGGCTCTACGCCACGACAGGTAGGCTGATCACAGTTCGAATATGCACGCTGATCCTGCTCGAGGAGATAGACAAGCTGCTTTCGTGGCCGCGACGCGAGCCGCGCGATGGCCCTCCGTTACGTCTTCCGCTCATTGAGGTGAAACCTGCAGCAACGCAGGGCGATTGGTGTATCGCACGTCGATTCAGAGTGAGTTCGAAGTAAGTTCAGTGCTCAGTGGATACCAAAAGAACGCTCGGAATCGCGCTCTGAGCAGGCGGCGAGTTCCTAGTCACAGCCCATAACCGACGCACCGGCCGCAAAACACGCCGGTTCAAACTATCCCGAATTAGGGCCAGTTTTCGTTGGGCTGAAATATCTTGGCATGCCGATTTCCGCATTGTATGGCTCACTACCGATGGTAGTAGATCTTACAGCGATACGTCCTTACCGGAATTCGCAGCAGCATGCCTTTCACGAGTTGGTTTGCCAGATTGTGCGGCGCACAATTGCGGCGGACAATCCGACGTGGCGGCGCGTTGACGGTATCGGGGTCGAGGTTGACGCCTTTTTTGACGTTCCATCCGGCCGCGTCGGCGTGAAGGCGCATTTTTTTTTGAAAATGTCCGATGCGAACTGGGCTAATATTCATCAGACATTTCTGACGGTCCTCGAACGCCACCCGACACTTAGCTCATATCGGGTTTACATTGCGTGTGACCGAGGCAAGCCTTCTGGCCAAATCCCTAGCGCCGATAACGATCGGTGGGACAAGGCTTGCGAACAGATGGAACAAGCATCGCGGTCGCGTGGACGCGATGTTAGCATCACACTGGAAACGGCTAGCGACATCGTTGCAGCACTGGCGCGTTCCGAATGCGTCGGTCTCTCGGAGTTCTGGTTCAGCACAATCGACGTAACCCCCAACATTCTCAAGCATTGGCTTAAATCGGCGGTTGACGCTCTAGGAGAGCGGTTTCATCCCGAAGACCACGTTGAAATCGCAGCCCAGCAGACAATGAGGGTCTTGAGCAAGGGCAAGGCGGCGACGAACCAACTGTGCTCTGTCGTTTCCGAACTCTTGCGCCTTCCCGTGTTGTCGATACCGGCCGAATGGGCGGGCTGCGATGAAGCCATGAGAATGATAGCGGGCGTGAACCGCGCTCGCATTCCGCTCGCCACCATTCCAAGTATTCTCGCGGATACGACAAGACCGTGGCCGGTCGAAGAATGGCGGCTAATTGCGGGGAGCTTCCGGTCAGAGATCGAGGCATTAACGCAGCACATGTGTGGGCAAGGCTGTGGAAGTTCGATCTCCGCTGAAATCGGAACCCTTCGGAAAAACGTTGTTCAACAATTGCAGTCGATTCGGTCACTGTTGGACCTTCTTTGGTCAAACGCGTTTGAGGCCGAAATAAATCGTGCGGGAATAATTATCGGGGCCGCAGGTATTGGGAAATCCCATCTGCTTGCCATGAGCGCCGCCGAAATAACTGAAGAGGGCGGGGTCTGCCTCTTATTGTTAGGGCACCTATTTCGGAGCGGCCAAATCTGGCCGCAGATCATAGTTCAGCTGGGCTTGCCAGAGACCGTAACGCGCGATCAGCTGCTGGGCTCGCTTGACGCGGCGTCGGTCGCCGCGCGCAAGCGAGGCGTGATCGTTATCGATGCTGTGGATGAAGGCGCCCTCAAGAACGGTTGGAGTCGAGATTTCGATTCTTTCGTGGATGACATTCGTGCTTTTTCAAACCTGGCCGTGGTTGTGAGCTGTCGCGATGTATATGCGCCTCACGTACTCGGAATATCCTTTGAAGAGCGCTACCCAGTTATCGCACTACGAGGCTTTTGCACTTCAAGAGAACAAGAGGATGCCGCAACGACATATATGGATCGACGCGGTATAGCTCGACCGGTTGGTCCGCGGCTTTCGCCGGAATTTTCGAACCCCTTATTTCTGCGAACATGTTGCGAAGGTCTCTCCGCCAGCGGAGAATGCGTTTTTCCAAGTAAGCCTATTAGTATGAGCCAATTGTTTGAGTTTTATATTATCGCCCTCGGCAGGGAGATCAGTACAAAGGCGCAAATCGAAGCCAATGTTGCCCTATCGTGCCGGAACGCGTTGTTGGGTATTGCTAAGCAAATGGCTGACCGTCGCTGCGATTGGGTTGAGCGTCGTCAAGCGCTAGCCGCAATCGCGCTCGCATTTTCCGACTTCGCCTCCCCTGATGTGGACTGGCTGACGCTTTTTTCTCGCGTTGGTGTAATTTGTGAAGCTCCCCGCCCCGAAGACAACTCGTTGAGCTCGAATGACACCGTTATTCGATTTTGTGTCCAGTGGTTTCAGGACCATCTGATTGCGGCCTCGCTTCTCGCAAATGTGCTAGATCCACGCACGGCTTTTTCCTTCGATGGACAATGTAACTTTCTTTACAACAAGCTTGGCTTGCTGTCGTGCGAATGGAACGGGCTCGTTGAGGCGCTGCTGGTTCAGGTTCCCGAGAAATTCGGCGTAGAGTTTCTGGATATTGTTCCGAGTGGCGTGCTGGGTCATTGGGAAGAGGGCGCTCTGAACTCTGCGTTTGTCGAAAGTGTTCGGAGACGTGATACTTCTGCGCTCACGGCCCAAACGCTACGCTTCGTCGACACGATAGACGGCGCAGATGTCGATCTATTCATTGAATTTGCGTTGCGCCCCGATCATCCCTGGAACGCGAAATTGTTGAACAGCCGCCTAATGCGCTGGAATCTATGGCGGCGCGATAGCGGGTTCGCCGTTCCGCTGTCCCAGAGTGGCGTTCGCACCAGCCACCCGGTCAACCGATTGATCGATTGGTGCACATACGCCCCCAAAGAAAAAGTTGACAGCGAGATTCTGCTGCTGGGCGCGCTTGCCCTAACATGGATATTGTCTAGCTCGTCACCATTCATCCGCGACCGCGCGACATGGGCTTTGTCGTCGCTTCTCACGGATCGTCCAGATTTGTTTCCTGAACTTGTTGAGCAGTTCGCGAAGCTTGATGATCTTTATGTGGTCGAGCGGCTTTTGGCTGCTGGGTATGGCGTGCTCATACGGCATCGCGACCCAGCGCTCGCGGCCAAGTTTGCCAACTGCATCGCGAAGCACATTTTCGGTGGGAATCGTGTTCTAGAGAATATTTTGCTTCGCGACTATGCCGCTGGTATTGTCGCTTTCGCATCTTCGCTCGGGGCATTGTCGAGTTCGATCGACTTGCAGGCGACGCAACCCCCATATCGATCGCCGCGACCACGCTTGACCGTGACGAAGGCAAAGCTTGAACTAACTGCGAAGCGGGCGAATGGTGACGAAATTTTACGACACGGCACTGACGAACGCGGAGCGTTTTACAAGTGCGAAATCGAGCGCCAAGTGGCGTGCTTTTCCGGAATTCCCTTGGCAAAGACACCAACATTGTCGAGTGATCAAGCAGCGGCGGAGTTTGAAGAGGCGCTGAAGCACCAGTCGGACGCTGGGAAGTGGCAGGCATTGGATAAGCTCAAGAGCCTGTTGCGGACGCGTCGGACAACGCAACTGCCAATCCCCGCCGATTCGAATGTTGCTGCTCGAGATCGCCCGATGCGGGAATTCGGGACAAGAAAACAAGTGCGGTCGGCGGAAATCCGCCTGTTAGGACTGTTAGACTCCTCTGAGGCAAAGATCTATCGCGACCGATGGCTTCCTCTATATACCGAGGGAGTGGGGCACTCGAAACAGGTGCCCACGATTGCCCCGCGGGCCGCAGCGCTGTGGATAGCGCGAGAAGCTTATTATAGTGGATGGACCGGTAAGCGGTTCGGCGAGAGGTCAGATGAGACAATCTACGATGACTGCCGGCAGCCGGCAGTCGAAAGTATCGGGAAAAAATATCTAAGGCTGGCTCGATCGAAGCTACTCTGTCAGCTCGCAGACAACTACTGGATCCATGAAGGACCCCACGATGGGGAATTTAAGCAATATCGCTTCGCGACAGATATCGATCGCATGCGCGATTTCGATCCCACGCTTTATCATCATCCGAGTGATTCTGACGGCGAAAGCTTTGGGAGCGATCTAGGTCTTACGCGCGTGCATCCGGTTATACTTTCAATTGATGGGAATTCACGTCTTCGCTGGCCGTTCGAAGGGGCGCTGAGCGCTGATCCAACAGCGGATCGGGTGGTCACCGACAGAAAGGGTCAGCGCTGGCTGCGCCTTACGTGGTCAGAGTCATGTGCTCGTTACGGTGCACCTGGAGAAGGGCAGACGAGCTACAATCCCGTCCAAAGGCGGTTCAACCTCACACGTGCAGTTCTCTGTGAGCCGTCCGAGGCCGTCGGATTGCAGTCTGCGTTGGTCGAGCGAAGGCATATCGACATGACGATTTGGAATTCTGCCGAGCGGGTGGATGGACCATTCATCTATGAAAGCTGGCGTGGTACTTGGCCAAATACAAAGTGGCGAACTGTAGGTGGGTCGCGTGTCGCATTCCCTGTCGAGAAGTGCCGCTGGGAGCCGCCATTTGATCGTTCGTTTCCCGATTGCGCGAGCGCTTGGATATTGGCGCCATGGATTATGTCGTCGGAAGGTTTACAGTTGGCTGGGCGGTCGCCGCGGATTATTTGCTCGCAATCAACTGAACCAATTGGTTGGTCGAGTTGCTTGCCGGACAACGAGGGCATGCTCATACGAGAGAATTGGCTTCTCGACTTTCTTGCCCGGGAGAATCTTGCCTGCGTCTGGATGATTGTCGGCGAGCGCGAGGTTTGGGAGGACGGTAACAACGGCGCCGCGACCGCAAAGCGGCGGTTCAACAGCGTCGTTCGTCTTCATGACGGCGAGATGTTTTCTGATCGATGGTATGAGAATTGCGAGGCCGATTCAGTCAGGATTGATGTGCTGCAATCTAGCTGAGAGGCGTTGCGGCTCACGCAGCCGCTTACCCCCCCAGAGTGCAGTCTTGCCCCACAAAGCATGCTCCCGTAGATTTGAATGACAAAAGCGCAGCAGCTTTCTTGATTTTAGCGAAAGCGAGAGAACCTTCGTGAGCGGTGCCAGACGAATAGCGCAAATTGGCTCCCGTCGCTCCGTTCTTCGTATCGCGGTCCTTGGGCCATTGGCAGCTTACTTTGGCGGCAACGAGTGCGCAGGAGAGGTTCAAATGGCAAGCGCGTCCAATGATCGACAATCGCAGTGGGTACCATTCAGCTTGCCGGACGGCCGACATATCGTCGTTGACGCGATTATAGGTGGCTTCAAAGTGGAGGCGATACTCGACAGCGGTGTTGGCAAATTGGTACTCGCGAAATCGTTCGCGAATAGGCTCAAATTGACGCCTCGCGGCGACGTTACTGGTATCGGTGTTACCGGTCAGGCGCGAGGCGACATTGTTCAGGCCCCAAACATCTATATCGGGCAGACCATTCTTCATCCAATCGAAGCGACTGTATTTGACCTCGACGGATTGAGCGCCGCTGCCGGCCGTCCGATTGTTGCTTTAATTGGGAGTGACCTATTCGACAACTTCGTTGTCGATATAGATTTTGTTCGAAAAATGGTCGGTGTCGAGAAACTTCAATCCCCGATCCCAAACAGCGGCGCGTCTATTATTCCTCTTTTGCGCGAAGCCGCTGGTAATCGGGTCATCCCGATTTCGATAGGGAGACAAACTGCGATACCGGCGATTTTTGATCTTGGAAGCGACACGCCGCTTTATGTGTCGCCCGCTTACGTCGAACAACATGGGCTGCTGAAAGGGCTAAGAAGTTCAACGTCTCTTAGCGCAGGCGCGGAAGGTCTGGAACTCAACACAACGGCCGTCCTGCATGAGGTCCGTATTGGACAATTCGTACTCCGCGATGTGCCAGTCGAGGTGCCAAAAAAGTGGGGTCGGGGGATACCTGCGGTGGTCGGCTTGCCGATATTGGAAAGGTTCAATCTGGGCGTAAACTTTTCTGCCAACCAATTGGCATTGAGACCTATAGAAAGCGTTCTCAATACCGGCTTCAGGAAAGACCGTTCGGGCATCGGAGCGGCGCGCGATGGCGATCAGTTGCGTGTGATCCATGTTGCACCTGGCAGCCCTGCCGAATCCGCCGGCTTGAAGGTCGGCGACGTAATTGTTGCGATTAATGGTAGGCGCCTGGACGCGGCTTATTTCAGATCAAGGCCACATGAGGGCTCAGGTCCCGCTGGTAAGAAATTCCAACTTGGCCTAGCGGATGGTTCGACCATTGAGTTCATATTGGCGGACTATTACTGACGGCTCACCGAACGGAAGTGACGGCGGCCGTATTAGTCGCCGTGACAGAGGGACCGTCGCCGTCCGGCAGGTCTTCCGTTGACCAGCCGCCGCCGAGGGCCTTGATCAAACGAAGTGACGCCAGCTGGCGGCGTGTGGCGATGTCGAGATCGGTCAGTTGCGCACTCAGGGCGGCCGCCTGCGCCGTGACGACGTCGAGATAATTGACGGCGCCGAGCTGGTAGCGCTCAAGTGAGAGCGTTTCGGTGCGATTGGCCGCCCGGACGGCTTCGGCTTCGTCTTTGGCCGCGCGCGCCAAATGGTTGAGAAGCGCAAGATTGTCTTCGACATCCTGGAACGCCTGCAGCACCTGCGCGCGATATTCGTCCGCTGCCTGATTGTGCTCCGCCTTGGCGATGTCGAGTTGCGCCTGGTGCGCACCGGCGTCGAACAAAGTCATGGCAAGACTCGGACCGACGGACCAGAAAAGATTGGGCGCAGTCAGAAGGCTCGCCTGGCCGGTGTTCTGAAAACCGCCCGAAGCTTGCAGCGTGATCTGCGGAAAGAATGCAGCGCGCGCGACGCCGATCTGTGCGTTGGCCGCGGCGACATTGCGTTCGGCCGCTGCGACGTCGGGACGACGCTGCAGAAGGGAAGACGGAACACCGGTCGGAACGTTCGGCATCTTGAACGTCAGGGCCTCGGCCTTGATTGAGAACGTCGTCGCAGGCTCGCCGACTAAGCTTGCAATGGCATGTTCGTAAAGCGCGCGTTGCCCCTCGGTTTGCGACAACTGCGCGCGCGCATCTGAAAGCTGCGTCTGGGCCCTGCCGACGTCGAGACCGGAAGCCACGCCGCCTGTGTGGCGCTGCTCGGTCATCGTGAGCGCTCGCGTGTAGGCCGCCACGGTCTGGTTCAGAAGCTGTATCTGCGCATCGGCCTCGCGGAGGTTGAAATATGCGTCGGCGAGATTGGTCTCGAGGCTCAAGCGCACGAATTCGGATTGCGCAGCCTGTGCCTGCGCCGTCGCTTCGCCGGCGGCGACCTGGTTGCGGATGCTGCCCCAGATGTCGAGCTCATAATTGATCGACAGCCCCACGGTGTCGGCACCGTAGAAATCCGGTTGGCTGGCGCTGCGCAGCGGTCGGTTGTTCGATTGCCGGTTCTTGGTGAAGTCTTCTTCCGTCCCGACGATTGGAAAATAAGCGGACTGCGCTTCCGCTACGAACGCACGCGCTGCGTCGTAGCGAGCCAGCGCCGCCGCTAGATTGGGATTGTCCGTGTCAAGCCGTTTTTCAAGCGCGTCCAGGGACTTGTCGCCGTAGATCTCCCACCACGCGCTCCTCGGCAGGGTGTCCTCGGGCGTTGCCTGGGCCCATGGACCGGCTTCTTTGTATGCCGCCGGAACCACCGGCGTCGGCGGTACCTTGTAGTCCGGCGCCAGGTCGCAGCCATAGACCGAAGCTGCCGCGGTGACGGCGAAGATCGCGCGTGTTTTCCCCCGTGAATTCATCGATCGGATGCCGCCGCCCTGGTTGATTGCTGGGGATGGACGAATTGCCCATCTGCCAGCGAGTCCGGCGGGTTGTCGACGATGCGATCCGTTCGGGCAAGGCCGGCATCAAGCTCGACTGTCGTGCCCAGGTCGCGCGCGACTTTGACCCGTTTCATCAGAATGTGATTGTCAGCCGACACCGTCGCGACACGCAATCCGTTCTGGTTGAAAATCAGTGCGCTGGCCGGAACCGTGAGGACATCGGACGGTGCGCCGACATGGAGGGAGACCTGCGCAATCCCTCCGGGCTTTAACAAGCCGTCCGCATTGTCCGCCAGGAACTCCACGAGCAGAGCATTGGACTGTTCGCTGATGGCATTGGCCGTCGTGTCGAGCCTGGCATTGAACATCCGGCCCGGATATTCCGACATAACGAGGCTCGCCGTCAGTCCCGGGCGGATTTCCGCCGAATAGTTCTCGGGCACGCTCACATAGATGCGAATCTGGTGGATGTCGGCGACCGTAAACAGCGGCGACGAAGTCGATGCGCCTGCGTTGACGAGTGCGCCGACGTCAACGGACCGGCTGGTAACGACGCCGGCGAACGGTGCGGTGATTTTGGCAAATCCCTTGAGGGCATTGAGCCTGTCGAGATTGGCCTTGGCCGCGGCGACGAGTGCGGTCTTGGCCTGCAGATCGCTCGTCTTTTCTTCGGCTTCCTGTTTCGAGACCGCATCGAGCGCGAGCAGGCTTGTCCAGCGCTTCGCGGTGATCTGCGAAATGTTCAGCGCGGCCGCTGCGTTGGCGAGGTCGCCTTTTGCCTGTTCGATCTGCTGATCGAGGTCGGGCGTGTCGATTACGCCTAGGACTTCGCCTTTTTGAACCTTCGCGCCGATATCCTTGTACCAGGCATGCAGATAGCCGGGCACGCGCGCGTAAATCGGTGCGCTATAGAATGCCTGCAATGTGCCGGGAAGAAGAAGCGCGTTCGCGCCTGTCGATCGGATTGGCTTCACAATGCTCACGGTCGGAATGGTTTGCTCGGCGGTCCAATGCGCCACCGCGCGGTCCACCATGTAGCGGTCGACCAGACCGCCAATGACGACGACGACGGCGAGGCCGCCGGCTACGATGCCGACCGCCTTCAGACGCCTGACAAGCCGCGGATCGGCGTGGCCCGTATTAATGCGCATACGCTTCTCCTGCGAGCGGGTCCGGCGTGTCGCCGACCGGAGAATCCGCTTTCGAACCGTGAACCAGCGCGAAGACCACGGGCACGAACAACAGCGTCGCACCGGTGGCAACGATGAGGCCGCCGATGACGGCGCGTCCGAGCGGAGCGTTTTGCTCGCCGCCTTCACCCAGGCCCAAGGCCATCGGCGCCATGCCGATGATCATCGCGAGTGCCGTCATGAGAACGGGACGGAATCGCGTATAGCCCGCTTCAAGCGCGGCTTTCAACGGGTCGCCCAACGCTGCGAGCTGTTCGCGCGCAAAACTCACGACCAGGACGCTGTTGGCCGTCGCTACGCCCATGCACATGATTGCGCCGGTCAGTGCTGGTACGCTCAACGGCGTTCCCGTGACGAAGAGCATCCAGACGATACCGGCGACCGCGGCGGGGAGGGCCGTGATGATCACGAATGGGTCCGTCCAAGACTGGAAGTTCACGACGATTAGGAGATAGATAAGAATGATCGACTCGGCGAGACCGAAGAACAGCCCGGAGAACGCCGTGTTCATCGTCTCGACCTGGCCGCGGATAGTGACGCGCGCTCCCTTGGGCCGCTGCGCCGCCGCACCGTCGACGACCTTCTGGATGGCGGCTGCGACAGCGCCAAGATCGCGTCCCTGGGTCGTCACATAGATGTCAAAGGCTGGCTGGATCGCATAGTGCGAGACAACGGCGTCGCTCGTTTCCCGGTGGAACGCGCTCAAACCACCCAGTGGCAGGACGCGGCCTGTATCGGAACTCGTGATTGGAATATCTTTCATGCGCGACAGGGAATCGAGATCGTACTGCGGCGTCTGCGCGACGATCGGATAGGAGACGCCGGTGCGCCGGTTCAGCCAGTAAGCCGGCGCGACTTGAATGCTGCCGGCGAGGTTGACGACGAGGCTATTCGTCACGTCGCGCTCAGTAATGCCGATCTGATTCGCACGTGTGCGATCGACGTCAATGGCGAATTCCGGGTAGCTCGACGATTGTTGCAGACGCGTGTCTGCCGTGCCGGACACGGCCGCGATCTTGGTGAGCAGTATCTTCGCATACGCTTCGTTTTCCGTTCGGTTGGGCCCGGCGATCATCACATCAATCGGAGCAGGCGCGCCGAAATTGAGAATCTGGCTGACAATATCCGCGGGGAGGAACGCGAAGTTTGTGCCGGGAAATGCTCGCGGCAATGCCTCTCGCAGCCGTTTGACGTAGCCCGTCGTCGGATCGTGGTTCTCTTTCAGCGTGATGAGGATGTCGCCATCTTCCGGACCGATGCCGCCCGTATTCGAATAGGCGGTGTTGATGCCACTAACGTACAGACCGATGTTATCGACGATGGAATCGAGCTGGTTGGGTGGGATAACCGAGCGTATCCGGTCTTCGATATGATCGAACTCGGCCGCCGTATCCTCGACGCGCGTGCCGATTGGTGCGCGGACATGCATGCTGATAACACCTGAGTCCACGGCGGGAAAGAACTGTTCTCCCAGAAACGGAACCAGCCCAAAGGACACGACAACCAGCGCCATGAACCCGATAATGAATATTCGCTGATTGAACAACGCCAGCGACAGAACATCACGGTAGCCGTTTCGAATCTTCTCGAAACGCTTTTCGAACCCGTGCTGGACCAGAACGAGTAGGTTGTGCGGCGGCTTTGTATCCGTCTCGGAATCGTGGGTACGCATTACCTCCACATTGTGCCGGGTACCATGTTCGGCGAGGAGGTAGTTCGCCATCACCGGGACGAGCGTGCGCGACAGCACGAACGACGAAATCAGCGCGAACACCACGGCTTCCGCCATCGGCGCAAAGAGGAAACCAGAAACGCCGGGGAGCGAGAACATCGGCACGAAGGCGATACAGATGCAAAGCAGCGAGACGAAGGCCGGCGTCACGATCTGCTCCGCACCGTCGAGGATCGCATCCTCTATCGGCTTACCGAGCTCGAGATGGTAATTGATATTTTCGATCGTCACCGTCGCGTCGTCGACGAGAATGCCGACGGCGAGCGCCAGGCCGCCGAGCGTCATGATGTTGAGTGTCTGCCCCGTCGCCGAAAGCAAAGCGACAGACGACAAAATCGCGAGCGGAATGGACGTAGCAATGATGACCGTCGAACGCCAACTGCCGAGAAACAATAGGATCATCAGACTTGTCAGCGCGGCTGCGATCACGCCTTCGCGGATGACACCAGAGATCGCCGCATTCACGAAGAGTGATTGATCCGCGATAGCTTTCAGGTTGAGCGACGACGGTAATGTTTCCTTCAGCCGCGGCAGGAGGGCCTTGATGCCGTCGATAATGTCAAGCGTCGACGCCGATCCCGCCTTGAGAATCGTCATCAGAACGGCACGCTTGCCGTCCATGCGGACGATATTGATTTGCGGCGGACTGCCGTCGCGCACATGGCCGACGTCGCGGATGTAAATCGTCGATCCGTTGACGGTCTTGATCGGAAGATCGTTCAGTTCGTCGATTTCCGCAGGGCTGTCATTGAGTTTGATGTTGTACTCAAACGGACCGATTTTTGTCGTGCCGGCCGGAATTATCTGGTTCTGCGCCGCGACCGCGTTTTCGACGTCCTGCGCCGACAATCCTTTGGCCTCAAGCTTGGCCGGATCGATATCGATCTGCACCTGCCGAACCTTGCCGCCGTAAGGCGACGGCACGGCCGTGCCAGGCACTGTGGCAAGCGACGGCCGGATAAAATTCTGGCCGAGGTCGAAGATTTTCTGCTCTGGCAGCTGCGGATTCGATAGCGCGAGCTGGATGATCGGAACGGTCGAGGCGTTGTAGTTCAGAATCAGCGGCGGCGTGATTCCCGGCGGCAGTTGCTTCAGCACGGTTTGCGAGAGCGATGTCACCTGTGCCGTGGCGGTTCTGATATCGACGCCGGGGCTGAAGTAGATCTTCACAACGCCGATGCCCGTCAGCGATTCGCTTTCGATATGCTCGATGTCGTTGACGTTGGAAGAGAGTTGTCGCTCGTAATAGTAGACGATGCGTCCCGCCATATCGTCCGGCGAAAGGCCGGCATAGGTCCACACGACAGCGATAACGGGAATTTTAATGTTCGGGAAAATATCGGTAGGCGTGCGAACGGCCGCCAGCGCGCCGAGCAGCGTGATCAGGATCGCCAGAACCACAGGCGTATAAGGCCTGCGTAGCGCCAAACGCACGATTGCAACCATGCAATACTCTCCGGGTGCGCTGCCTTAATAGGAGAGCGCAGTGACACTTCGCAATCGCCCCGGACCTCAATTTGCTGCAAAAGAAGCCTGGGCGAAAGTTCGCAGTCCCGGCCGATGAGCAGATTGCACTGCAGCGCACCCTCTAATGCGGATTTGTTCTGAATAAATCCCAGGACAATTATGAAAATCCATTCAGATTAGAGCGAGTTAATGCCGCTGCTATTTTTCGTGACCGCTCCGGGACGCTGGGTCTATCCTGAGTTCGCAAGCCGCTCCAATATCTTAAGGCAATACGCCGATGCGAGTTCTTGTCATCGAAGACGAGGCCAAGCTCCTCAATATTTTGCTGCGCTGTTTGAACGGCGAAGGCTTGACCGCGGACGGCGTAGGTTCGGCCGAAGAAGCCTTCGAGTACATCCAATCCTTTCACTACGATCTCGTGATTCTGGATCTTTTGCTGCCCGATTCGCCGGGAACTTCGCTGCTGCGTCGAATCCGCAACGAGCGCCATGCGATGCCGGTTCTGATTCTGACCGCGCGCAGCGACATCGATAGCAAGGCTGAAGGGTTCTCGGCCGGCGCCGACGATTATCTGACCAAGCCGTTCTCCCTCGCGGAATTGAGCATGCGCGTGCAGGCCCTATTGCGGCGCGCGCCAGCGATCCAGGAGGCGGTGCTCAAATTCTCCAATTTAGAGATCAACCGGCTGACCCGGCAGGTGAGACGCGCCGGCAAGCGGATCGAGTTGAGTCCTAAAGAATACTCATTGCTCGAATATCTGTCGCTGCACGCCGGTCGCGCGCTGTCGCGCTCCATGATCGTCGAACGCGTGTGGGACCAGTCCTTCGAAGGTCTGACCAACATCGTCGATGTCTATATCGGTCATTTGCGCCGCAAGATCGACGAAGGCTACGAGCCGAAGCTCATACGCACCGTACGCGGCCTCGGCTATTCGCTGGACGCCGGCGAGGCGGAGTGATCAGTCGCTCGCCGATATTCTGGCTGGTCACGCTTTATTGCGCGCTGTTGCTGCTTCTGGGCGCGAGCTTCGCCTGGTTTACGGTCGTAACCTTCGAGCACTACACGCGCGAGACGATCATCCGCGAGACCGCGGCACGATCCGGCGAGATCTGGGTTACGGCTGCGGGAAGCCTCGACGACCGGCCGCGGCTCGCGCAACTCATCGAGCAGCGTTTCGCGCCTGAGGCGCAGGATCGATTCATTCGGATTTCCGAGAACGGACATTTCCTCTACGAATCGGCCATTCCGGCCGGCGCAGATGCCCGCGCGCTGGAGATCCGGAACGCGCAGAATCTCGGCAACGTTGTCAAATTGCGCCTGGGCTCGCTGTTCCTTAACCGGCGTCTCTATACCGGGCCGCAAGGCCGGCGCATTGTCGTGGAATCCGGCCAATCGGATATCTTTGCGCAGGGCGTGCAGACGAGCCTGATGCAGTCCCTCGTCTTTGGCCTTCCGGTATTGCTAATTTTGGCAGCCTTCGGTGGCTATTTCCTCATGCGCCGTTCGCTGAGACCGATTGAACGGATGATCGACGCAGCCGAGGCGATCACCTTCAACAATCCGGGAAACCGTCTACCGCTGGCCGAGACAGGCGATCGCATCGAGACGCTGGGGCTAGCGCTCAATCGCATGCTCGACCGGCTCGATGCCGCCTATCAATACGCCAACCGGATTTCGGCCGATGCGGCGCACGAGATACGCACGCCGCTCGCCATCATCCGCGGCGAGCTCGAGTTCCTGGCGGCGCAGAAGCATTCCCCCGACCTTCAGGCCACTCTGGGCAATATCCTCGACGAAGCGAACCGGCTGAGCGACATGGTGGAGAAGCTCGCGATGCTGTCGCGGATGGAGAGTCTCTGGGGCAAGCATGCGCATGCGGAGTTCGATCTCGCCGCGCTAGCCGGCGAGACCATCGATCAGATGCGGCTTCTGGCCGACGAGAAGAACATCGCGTTGGCGCCGCTGCAGGACAGTCCGACGATCGTCACGGGTGACCGCAACCGTCTCAAGCAGGTGCTGGTCAACCTGCTCGACAACGCCATCAAATACACGCCCGAAGGCGGTCGCGTGACGGTCGAAGTGAGGAGCCACGCCAACCGCGCGCTGCTGACGGTGAGCGACACCGGCATCGGCATCGCGCCTGAGCATCGCGAAAATATTTTCGACCGGTTTTATCGCGTGTCGACGGATCGGGGCGAGACGGGTTCCGGCCTTGGGCTTTCGATCGCCAAATCGATCTGCAACGCCCATGGCGGGACCATCGCAGTCGACAGCACGCCCGGTGCCGGCAGCACGTTCCGGATCGAGCTGCCACTCAGCACCGCCTAACGGCGAAAAGAAAAAGGCCCGGGACGATGTCCCGGGCCTGTTCCCCGTCAAAGAGACGGATGCTTACTGGAACGGATAATAACGGAAGCTCGTGAAAATCATATTGTCGTCGGCATGCGGCGCGCCGCCAACACCCGTGAAGGCTTTGTTGTGGGTGTAGGAGTACTGGGCGCCGATGCGCATGCGGCCATAGGAGCCGTCATACACATTGTCCCAGACGCCGGCGGTGAGCTGCTCGGTGGTCTGCACGTTGCCGGTGCAGCCCGCCGTGGAGGTGAAGACGAAGCAGCCCGTGTTGGTGAAGTTCGGGTTGCCATAACCGCCATTGGTGCCGTTGTACTTGAACCAGGAGCTGTCTTCGTGCTCGCGGCCGCCGAACACGTAGATGTCGAACGCCGACGTCGCATGCAGCGTTAGGCCCAACATCTCCATGTCCTCGTTGAGCGGCTGCAGCACGCCGTTCGCCTTGTAGGTGGCGTCAGGGAGCTGGCCGCTGCCGTAACGTCCCACGCCCGAGCCGTAGATCGTGTCGAACTGAACGTCGAAGAGGCCGGGGATGACCTTGATGAGGCCAGCGATGCCGCCGCCGCCGCCAGAGGTGTTGTGGTTCGCCGCCGTCCCAAGCTGGGCCGCCGCCGCGCAGTTCACGGCAATTGTGTTGGCGGGAGCAGCAGCGCAAGGCGCCGCCGCCGGCGTGGAGAGCATCGTGCGATCGTAGAAGTCACGATACATGCCGAACGCTTCCAGGTGGACATTGCCGCCGAGGAAGCTGGGTTCCCAGGCGATCTTGCCGATAACGTCCGGAACGTGGTTGAGCGAAAGCTGGATGCCGGGATTGAATTCGGCGTCCTTCGTGCCGTTTAAGCCCGCGCCGCTGAAGCTGTTGCCGTTGTTGGAGACAACGATCGCGCCCGCCGCGGTACAAGCCTGAGTGGCCGTACCGGCCTTCAGACTGCAATCCGTCGGCAGTGTGCCGCCGAGAGTCGTCTGCGGGTTTTCGAGCGAAACGCCGAGGGTGATGTCGTCCCCGATCGTCTGGGTGACGCGCAGCTGCGGATTGCGCGTCCATACGAAACCCGGAACGTACTGTGCGTCGATGGTGGGCGGAGCGGCTTCGCTGCGTTCGTTAATGCCCTTGGTGTCGAGCGTGGCAAGCGACCAGCTTTGACCGAAGAGGAATTTGAAGCCGACATCCTTCAATTCCACCGTGCCGTAGAGGTTACGAACGCGCGGCGTATAGGAGTTGGACTCGTTGGAGTTGGCGCTGGCGGCCGCACCCAGGAAGTCGAACTCGCCGTAAGCCGTCAAGTGCGTGCTGGGATCGACGTCGCCTTCCGCCATGCCGGAGACGCGGCTCTGACGCGCCGAGAAGCGAAACTCGCTCGTGTGGCCAACGTTCACCGCATTGCCGACGCCCAAGGTCGGGGTCGTTCCGCCAACGGCCGTGGCGTTACCCGCACCCGGACCGGGGAAGGGAAGCCCGGAGAAACCCGGAGAACCGATGTCGGATTCGAGGCTGTTCGAGCGCCACACGCTTTCCATCGCGATGAAGCCGCCGAAGGTGAACGTGATGCCCTTGAAGTGGATTTTCTTGTCCTGGGGCGTGGTGGCCGCCTTCACGGTCGCCTGCGTCTCATATACTTGGTTCTGCAGCGCTTCGAACTGCGCGGCCGAAACCTGGGCCGAACCCTGGCCGCCCATCTGGGCCTTCAGGTCTTGGATCTCCTGAGACTGCTGTTCGACGAGGTGCTCGAGGCGATCAATCCGATCGCTGCCCGCCGACATCGCCTCATGGTGGTGATGTTTCTTCGGAGCATCCGCCGGCGCACCAGCGTCTTGCGCCAAGGCCGATCCGGCCAACGCTGCGCACGCCGCCGTGCCCAGCAGTAAAGCTTTGATATTCATGGTTTCCCCGCTCGCGAGCGTTAAAAGCCGCATAGGACGCGGCTACTCCAGCCCCATTCCTATGGAACCGCGGCTTACCTACTGAGCGGCTATGTCAGAGGCGTGAAGCCTATATGACAGATTCGCGACTGTGGCTACTAGGGCACAGCGCAATCCTTGTGGGTAACAATTAACGTGATATATGAGCGAATATCACGGAGCCTTTAAGGGGGAAATGTATGGGTCGATCTCGGATTGCGGCTACCGCCGCTGGAATATTTTTGTTTGCATCCGTACCGGCTGGGGCGGCCGATCCCACCTCCACGCCAGCGTCGCTTCCGCTTCGTCTTGATGTCGCCAGCAATGCCACTGCCGACGTCGCAGCAACTGACTCACCGCTATTGGCCAGCAACGAGAACGTCGGTGGGGGAGACAGCTTCCTCGATAATTGGTTCGCGCGCGTCGAACAGGCGCAATCCAGCCAGCCGCACTGGATGACGCCGCTGGTGACCGTCACGCCGCGTTTGGAGCAGGAGGTGCGCTACGACCAGTACTGGGAGCATCGCGGCAATGGTTCGTCGCTTGACATATCGGACAGCGGCAAAGGTTTGGAATTGATCCCCACGGAAACGAATGAGGTTCTGATCAATCCGCCGGCATGGCAGGACAAGGAAAACGTCAAGCACCCCGTTTCTGGCTGGCTCGATGACCAAGTGCTGGTCGTCAAGCAACGCCTGCTGAGTGCCAACGAGGACCAAGGCAATTATATCGTCACAACGTTTCTGGGTGTCACCATTCCATCCGGCAATGCCAACTTCACCAATAGAACGTGGATCGTCACGCCGACCATTGCTGCCGGTAAAGGCTGGGGCGATTTCGATATTCAGGCGACTACGGGGGTTGCGTTCCCATTCAGGAACCAGTCCACGTTGGGCACGTCGATCGCGACAAATATCGCGTTTCAATATCATGCTTTCGAGTATCTCTGGCCCGAATTCGAGATCAACCACACCTACTGGGCGGACGGCAACGAAAGGGGTGGCAAGAATCAAGTCTTGCTGACTCCGGGAATTATTTTTGGGCGCTTCGTGATCAGCGGTCGCATCAAGGTGATTATCGGCGGGGGATACCAGTTCGCCGTGTCACCCAAATATGTCGACACCTCGGAGCAGACCCCGGCCTATAACCGCTCATGGATATTGACCTCGCGGCTGACGTTCTAACGTCTACTTGCATTCATTCGGAGTCTCCGATGCCACGCGCAACGATGCGCGAATGCTCGATGGAAGTCACAGCTGATAGGAGAGTTGCGCTTCGATTTTGTACTGATAGACCGGGTAGTCCTTCACGACGGGAACGCTGACTTCGAGGGAGGCCAGATATTTTCCAAGCCCCCTGCCGATCTCGCCATCGAGCGGAAAGAAGAGGCGTCCCGTCTGTCCGGTCGGCTTTGTCCCAAAATTCCAACGAATGTCAGGGCTAGGAAAGAGTTCGATGGACCAGCAGTCCTGCAGAGCTATTTTCAATTGGGGCGAGAATTGCAGATTGCTTGAGGGCGCCCCGAGTCAGCTTGGGCGAAGGTTTGCGCAAAGCGAACGAGTGGCACGAAATAACTCCCGTCGCTAATTTCCGGGAGCATGGCGCGCACCGCGAGAAATGGCCTTACATCCCAGTTGCCACTGCCGAATTGTTTACCCGAGGCGGCGGGCGCAACGATCTGGCTTCCGAAAGCGTAAGCCCAGCGATCGTTCAGAATGTTCGCGAGAAAGGCCGAGACCAAAGGCCGGCCGACTCCGTAGCCATAATCGCCGCCGAGATTTCCCATCGTGACGGCATTGCTGGCCACCAAAGGTGGGTCGAAGCGCAGGCCCATCAGCCATTTTTTGCTGAGCTCGATCCTGACATTGCTGCGGAACGTAACCCTCTGCTTTTCGTCCTGTTTCTTCGTTATGTCGTCTCCGAACCTAAAACGCAGATCGAGCGCCGTGGGCGGCCGGGTCGGGTCGTCCTCCCCCGACGGCGCCCCAGAGCCCGTGCCTTGGTCGTCTTCGCCGGCAATGGCCGGAGCAATGCACGACACAATGGCGAGGAGAACCATTGGGATGAGGCGACGCCCTGTCGCGCGCGCCATGGAGGCCTACCGGATCATCTGCGCCGACCTTATCGAACGCCGCATGCGTGGCTGTCGCGTTGGACGAAAGTCCAATCCCGATACGAGTCGCCCAAGGCGCCGAACCACAACGTTAACGCTCCCGATAGTGCAATTCTGAACAGTCCAAGCAAAATTTCTGTTTTGCCAAGCCACTTACAATTTGGAAGAAATGCGGCGCATCTGTCGATACACGATTGACTTGATCAACATTATATGGTGTATCGATGTTAGGGGCTGGATCCAGAGTCGATTGGCGCGAGGCTCCCGCACGCGCGTTTGAAACAATGAGGGTTAGGGGAATGACTCAGAGAAAATTCGCAGTCCGTGCCGCGCTGCTTGCTGGCGCCGCAACGGTCGTTCTTTCAAACAGCGTCTTCGCGCAAGACGATACCGCCGCCGTCGGCACACCGAAGAAGCATCATCACCAAGCTTCTTCGACCACGCCCGCCGACCGCCTCGACCTTCTGGAAAAGCGCGTTGAACAACAGGCCGACGCAATAGAGCGCCAGGCGGATGAAATTAAGACGCTGAAAGCTCAGCTCAATCAGACTCAGAGTCCGGCATCTTCCCAAGTAACCCCGACCCAATTCGCTGCGTTGCAGGACAAGGTTGATGAGCAAGCCGCAGTGACGAAGGAACGGGCCGTCGTAGCGTTTACACCGCAAACGCCGTTCCAACATACGAAGACACAAGCGACGATTTCTTCGTCCGACGGCAAATGGACCCTGTCGCCGGTTCTCATGGTGCAGGGCGACTGGGCCAGCTACAGCAAGGGACAACCTCTATCGACGGCGGGCACAGACAACCTCAAATCGTCTGGCGAGAACATCCGTCGCGCTCGCATTGGTTTCCAAGGCAACCTCGACGGCGATTTTGGATACGCCTTCATCTACGATTTCGGCGGCTCTAACGGCGACGAGACCTATCAGGGCTATGCCGCGGCGAACAGCCTTCAAACGTCGAACAACGGCGCCAAAACTACTACCCCATATACGGCTAGCACGGGCGCCGGCACCGGGCCGCACATCTATTCCGCCTGGATCAGCTACAAGGGAATCCTCGATCCATTCACATTCAAAGTCGGCGTACTATCGACTCCGGCCAATCTGGGCGACATGACGCAATCCGACGATCTTCTGTTCAGCGAACGCCCCACGCCGGCACAGCTTTCGCGCGGGTTGGATGCCGACGAGGGCCGCGAATCGGCTGGTTTTATTGGGAATGGCCGCTTCTGGAACGCCTCGTTGTTCTTCACAGGCGACACCTATGGCAAAGGCGCGTTGGTCGCGCCGGCTACGACATATGGCGGGGGACAGGAAGCGGTCGTCGGCCGTTTCGCCATTGTGCCATGGCAGGACCCGGATACCAATTTTAACGTCCATCTCGGCGCCAATTTCGGATACGTCGTTCACCCGCAAGAATCGACCAACACGCAGAACCCTGGCTTCACGAGTTACGGCATTACGTTCTCCGACCGTCCGGAGCTGCGTGTCGACAATGTTACCTTCCTCAATACAGGCGCAATCGACGCCAAATCGGCGCACTCGGCCGGCTTAGAAGCTGCCCTGAGCTATGGCCCGTTGTTGATCCAGGGTGAAAATTTCTGGTACGGCATCACGCGCAACAATCCCGGCACCGCGGCGCAGTCGTCCGGCATTACCAACCCAAATTTCTCAGGATGGTACGTCGAAGGCAGTTGGGTGCTGACCGGCGAGCCGCATCCCTACAACATCGCCAATGCATCATTTACGAGGCCGAGCCCGGCTAATCCGTTCCATCCCTCGACGGGCGATTGGGGCGCGTGGGAATTGGCCGCTCGCTACAGCCGCACCGATCTCGACTACGACATCCATTCCACGGCCCACTACACCTACACAGAGGCGGGCACGGGCGGTAACACACTTGCAATTTCCGACGCGGTCTTCGGCGGCCTACAGAATATCGCGAGTGTCGGCATTAACTTCTATCCGAACGATTTCCTGAGATTCATGTTCGATTTCCAGAACGTTCAACTTCGGGACATCGGCGCGCTGAACAACAACGGTAGCTACAAGACGTTCGAAGTTCGGACGCAGGTTTCATTGTAGTCACAGAGATAGTGCGTCGTCGCGCTCTGGGGTGTGCATAGGCGAATGCGACGCGCGCAATCTTGCCGCGCGACGTGTCGCTGGCGGTCGATCTCTTCCCGGAGAGGCCCCTGTGTGCGCGGTTCGCCTTCTAAGTGTCGCGCCCCAAAAAGAAAGAGGCCGTCCGATCGGACGGCCTCAAAACGTTGAATATGTTACTCCGCAGCGGCCGATTGTTCGGATTCTGCCTGTTCAACGGACCGGAGTCGCAACATCGCCGGCAACCAAGTCATCGGTGCTAACAATTGTTCCGCCGCCTGTGCCATCTCGTCCTTCTTGAGCGATCGCAGACGGTCGGACGCTTCGGCGGACACGCCTTCGCGCACGGCGTCGAGAATCATGGCCTTGGGCACGCGTGAGAAGTAATTGTCGGCGTCAGGCCGCCAATACGCTCGCATGTCGAGGGCGATGGCACAGGCCAAGACGTCTGCGGCAGGCTTTCGGTCCGCGGCGTCCCGCTGCACCGCGTTGACCAGCAGCGCGACGCAGTGGGCCAGGAGTGCCTGACGCTCAGAGAAATTGAGCCCCAGGACAAAGTGCCAGAGGGTCTCTGCCTCTGTCGGCACGCGCACGGCCCATGCTTCATGCCGCGCCGCGACGTTCTTCGCGGCAATGCTTTCGCCCATCCCCGGCGCCCGAGTTTCGAGCGCCTCGCTGCTCGCCAGGACGTTGAGACAGCTTTCGTTGCGCCTTCCATAGTAGAACAGCTGCAACGCCAGGGCATGGGTGATGGCCACATGCGCCATCTCGGGAAAGACCGCGAGCTGGTCGCGCAGCGCCATGGTGCGTTGCGCGCTCAGATCCCCGATCAGGCGATCCGAGAGGCTCGAGGTTTTTTCCGCGTCGTCATCGTCGGCTGCATCCTTGGTATCGCCGACAGGCACGGCGGATGTCTCCTCCGCCCTCGGTTCATCCTCTGGGCGCACCAACCCCCGGATGACGGCGAGTGTCCCGTCCGGATCGACCGAGACGATGGCGCCGGCCCGTGCGATGTTGGCTGGTTCGAACGCACGCCCCTTCGCATCGATGGCCTCGTACTCTGCGTTGAGCGCATTGATCCGTTCCTCCATGTCGGGGTCCGGTTCGTCCACCGCTTCGCACGCCGCCTGGAGTCGGTCGAGTTCGGCTTCGATCAACTCGAGACGACTGATATCGGCCTCGGGGAGCTCGACATCACGGGGATAGATCCGGCGGAGGCCGTGGGCATGCGGAAAGTCGATCGCGACGTCGATCCACTTCCAGCCCTCCGTTCGAATGGCTTCGGCAGCCTGCTCGAGCTTTGCGCGCGCGAGCCGTTCGAGAAGCCCCACGTCGCTGAGGTAGCCGCCATTGTCTGTCGCGAACAGATCGCGGAGGATAACGCCGCCGGCCGCTTCGTAGGCTTCGACGCCCACGAAAACCGCAAGCCGGTCCTGAGCCGAGACATGCCCTTGGAGCAATCGACGCCGGATGAATGCCGGCGACGTGTCATAGGAGAGGCTCTCCCAGACTTCCTCTTGCCGGGTGTGGTCGTCGATCACGGCGAAGGCCATGATCTGATCCAGCGACAGCGCCCCGGCGCGGTACGCGGCCATCAGCTTGGGGCTCACGGCCGCAAGCTTCAGCCGTTCGCGGACGACACGTGCTGTGACGCCGAAGCGGGCGCCGATGTCTTCGGCCCCCAACCCTTCGTCCTCGTTCAGCCGGCGGAACGCCTCGAACTGATCTGCAGGATGAAGATTCACGCGTTGGACGTTCTCGACCAGGCTCAATTCCCGCGCGCTCCCGTCCTCGCGCACGATGCAGGAAATGGGCGCGGTCTTCGCGATCTTCTTTTGAGCGGCCAACAGTTTGAGCGCGGCGAGCCGCCGGCCGCCGGCGATCACTTCGTAGCGGCCGGTCTCGCGATTGTCCTCATCGAGCTGCGGCCTGACGGTCATGTTTTGCAACAGGCCGTGCGCCAGGATACTAACCGCGAGCTCCTCGATGCCGTTGTCGCGTCCCGTTTGCCGCACATTCAGCGGCGACGGTACGAGCTTGTTGAGCGGGATCTCGCGGGTGCTGGTGATGGTTGTCGAATTGCCCATGAGATAACTCCTTTCGGGCAGGTGTTCGTGCGAAGCAGGATTGCCGCGCACGAGCACCCGTCCGTGAGGAGCCGCGCGATGTTGAGCGCGCGTGCCGCGCTGCCGGAGCCTGCAAAGAACAGAATCTGCCGATCATGTTCGGGCACGAAGGGGCTTTGCCGTAGACCTGGATATATCGCCGGCAGCGAAGTGCGCGCCGGGCTCAGCCCGGAAGGGCATCCGGCGCGAGTATGGTTGCGCTGAAGGGCGCGCTGGGGGCACCGTCGATCATCAGCTTCAGATAAATCGAGCGGTTGGGAAGGCTCAGGAGATCGAGCACGCCGAATTGTGGCTGGAACGCGTCGGCGAGCAGCGCCGCGTCTTCGGGGCCGACGCGGAAGGCGAGAATGGTGCCGGCATTGCCCAGAACCGCATGACGGATTTCGGGTTCGAGCTGCTGCAGGAATTGATGGGCAAGGACGAGGCCCAGGCCGTATTTGCGCAACTCGCTCATCATGTTCGCGAGCATCAGCGTGGTGAAATTGTGGAATTCGTCGAGATAAAGGAAATAGGGCGGCCGTTCGTCGGATTCCGCCCGGCTGAAGGCCGCCAGGCCCAATGTCGACACCACGAGACTTCCCAGCAGAAGTGAACATTCCGCGCCCAGGCGGCCTTTCGAGACGTTGACGAGCAGGATGGTCCCGTCGTCCATCAGCTTGCGAAAATGCAGATCGATATCCGGCGCGACCAGAATGCGGCGGAGCGTGGGATTGGCGAGGAGCGCGCCCAACTTGTTCTGAATGGGGGCGCAGGCTTCGGCGCGCAATCGCGGGGGATAGGCTTCGAATTCGTCTTTCCAGAAACGTTGGACGACGTCGTTGCGGATGCCGCCGACGATCGCCTTGCGATAATCGTCGTCCGAAAACAGCCGCAAGATGTCCGGCAGCGTCGAGCCGTCGCGTTCCAGAAGCGCATACAGCGAATTCCGGAGCACGTGTTCCATCCGCACGCCCCAGGCGTCGGGCCACAGCTTCTTGAGCGTTTCGAGAAGACCCGAGACCGCCAGCGGAATCTTGTCCGCGCGCACGCGGCGTAGCGGATTGTAGCCGTAGGGGAGCCAGGGATCGCAGGCGTTGAGATAGACAATCCGCTCCGGAGCCGCCGCACGCATGCGCTCGGCGAGCTGCGACACCAAATCGCCGTGCGGGTCGACCAGCGAAAATCCCCGTCCGGCCTGGAAGTCCTGCCAGGCCAGCGTCTCCAGAAGCGTGGATTTGCCGACGCCGGTTTGTCCCACGATGTACGTGTGCAGCAGCCGGTCCGGCAGTTTGATGCCGAAGGGCACGCGGCGATTACGATGATTGGTCTGCGCGAAATACGAGATGTCCAGTCGCATCGGTCCATCATCGATCCGGCATGCGCGTTGCGGTAGGTCCGGAATTATCGCCGCCGTCGCACCGACAGCCCTCGACGGGTGGCACTCGTCCGACCAAGCACCGCCCGTCGAGGGCATGCACGCCGCGACGGGGATGAGAGGGACGAAAAACCGACACGCAGCCGGCGAACATGGCGCGCGGCGATAATTCCAGGCCTATTCGTTTGGATGTCGTGGATCGATGATGGTCGCATATGACACACGACGAAATCCACGAGCTGTGCGAACTCATTCTGATCCCGCGACTTGGCGAATTCCTGCGCCAGGAACTCACCGACGTCCGCGACATATTGGAAAATCTATCGAATTCCTATCTGCGCATCGCCGATCGCGTCGACGAAATCGCTATCGATCTCGACCGTTGCGATGCCGACGAGGATCGCTAGCGGTATGGGCGCGCGCAAATCGCGTGGACGCGGTACAATGAGCCTGCACAGCGGCAATGCCGGCTTGCACGGTTCTTTGACAACCCCACCGGTCGATCTCGCTCCAGGACCTGCGCTCCTCACCGTCGCGCAAGCGGCGCAGTGGCTCAACATCTCGATACCCGGCATGCGGCGCCTGCAGCAGCAGCGGAAAGTCTCCTTCGTAAAATTGGGAGGCCGTATTCGCTTCACCCAGCGCGACCTCGCAGCCCATGTCGAGCAATCCCGGATCGCATCGATCGGCCAATAATCCATGGCCGTACGAATAATAAAGAATTGGTGGTGGGTCGACTTCCGGTCGGCCCATGTGCGGTATCGCAAACGAAGTCCGGAAAACTCAAGAGCGGGCGCGCTCCACTTCGAGTCCGTTCTCCGGCAAAAACTGGCGCGCGGCGAAAGCCTCGATGATGCCGTGCGGGACGAAGGGCCAGAGCAAACCTTCGAGGAATTTGCACCGAAGTGGTTCGCCGAGTACGTGGTCCCCAACAACAAACCATCCGAGCAGAGACGAAAGCGCTACGCGCTCACAGCGTCGTTGGTCCCGTTCTTCGGCAAGATGCCGCTCGCCGCGATCGGCACAAACGATGTGGAGCGCTACAAGGCGCGGGCGCTGAAGACCGGCGTGACGGCCAAGACCGTCAACAACCTGCTGGGCGTCTTCCGCACCTGCATGTGGACGGCTTACGAGTGGCTGGAACTCGAGGGGATGCCGCCCAAGGTGCGGCGGCTCAAATGCCCATCGCCCGAGACCGATTACCTCACGCCCGGAGAGTGTGAATCGCTGCTCGCCCGCGCAAACGGCGTCGTCTACGAGTTGATCCTCACAGCCCTCAAGACCGGCATGCGGCAAGGCGAACTCAAAGGGCTGCAATGGTCGTCGATCGACTGGGAGAACGGTAGTATCGCGGTGCGGCATTCCCGATCCGACTACACGAAAGCGCTTGGCACGCCGAAGAGCGGCCGCGCGCGCCACATCCCCATGGATGCCGATGTCCACCGGTTGTTGCTCAAGCGCCGAAAGTCGGCCGGCTATGTCTTCCTGGACGCGGATGGAATGCCGTTCGATCACAAACGCCTGACGCGGCGATTGCAAGGCGTCTGCAAGAAAGCGGGTCTGCGGCGGATAGGCTGGCACACCCTCCGGCACACGTTTGCATCCCAGCTGGTTGCGAGAGGAACGCCGCTGCCGGCGGTGCAAATGCTCATGGGGCATTCCACAATCGGCATGACAATGCGTTACACGCATCTGGCCGAGGCAACGTTGCGAGAGGCGATCGACCGGTTGAGCCGCGAACGAGCGCAAATTCTCGATCTTGGGCAACCGGTGGTCAACCGCGGGCCGCAGCCGCAAGCGCAGGCGTTTGCCAACGACACGCGATCGTCGGAAAGCGCTTATGATTGCTCGCCGAAATAGGAAACGTTCGGCGCGCGACGTCTCATTGGCTCTGCTCCGGTGGCAGGACTCGAACCTACCGCCTGGCGAATCGCGCGCTGCGAAATCCGCGGCGCAAATCGTAGAGAAACGGCGCAGACATTGAATTATTGGCGATAACTGGGAATGACGAAACGTACGCACCAGTGATTGCGAGGGCGTGGCTTTCATCGCTTTTTGGGCAACCCGTGGGCAACCGGTCGTCGAACCGGCAAGCCTTCGGATTACAAGCAAGAGCCGTGCAAGCGAAGCGATGAAGGCCGAAGGCAGGAACACCGTCTCAGACGCGGTGTTTTTGTCGTACGTGTTTTTCGTCCCTCTCGTCCCCGTCATCCCCGTCTGTCGGCAGAACGCGAACCCGGGCGGCTTTCAAAAGCCCGGGTGAGCGAAGAAAAGCCGGCGGACGCAATGAACAGGAACGAAACGGCGTCCCCGTCCGCTTATCCACGGCGTCATGCAAAATTCAGCGATGCATGATACACTGGTTGTGGTGCTTGGAGGGCGTTGCCCTGTCACGGCCGTTTCTAAGCTGTAGCCAGGCACCGACAAAGAACACCGCTCCGGCGGCGTTTTTTGTATCTAGTCCTGCTCGGGATCGCCGCTGTGCAGGATCCGGCGACGCTTGTCCGGATCGAGCTTCCAGAACGGGATGATGCTCCAGAAGTATCGCTCGCCGCCCGCCACCTCTTTCACGATCACCTTGATCCGCACGTTCTCCAACACGGCCATGAATTCATAGAAGCAGACGTCCTTGAGGACACTTTCCCACCGGCTGTGAGTCTTCTGCAACTCGAATTGACGCGTAGGCCAGATGCCTTGGACGGTCCGCGACAGCTTCAGGACCTTTGGCGCCAAGTGAAGGAGTTTCAGTCGGGCGTATTGGTCTTCGCGCGGCCGCGCTTTCTCGTCCGACTTGAATTTGAGATGGCGGATACCTTTGGCGTTGAACGCGACGATCGCGTTGCCGAAATAGGGGCAGGGGACCGAGCCGATCGTCTGATAGAGCTCCTCTGCGCTGTTCCTGACGGTGTCGAAATCATCGCCGTCTCCGTACGAGAAGTTCATAGACTCAGGCAGTATAGCGCAACTGCCTGGTTGGTGCGGCGCCGCCGGCGTTTTGAAAGCGCCAAGCCACGCCGCAGAGACGCGAGCAGACATCGCCGGCAGCGTTATCTCCGTGCCTACCGCGCCACCGCCGGCAGCTTATGCTTGGGCCGATGCTTCGCGCCTCACGACAAAATTTTACACCGGTCGTCTCGCGCATCGACAACGGCACGATCGTCGAGCTCGTGTACGACGCCCGCACGCACAAGACGGCGCTGGCCGTCAGCCGGGGCGACCGCTGGACCCTCGCACCGAGGTTCACGACGGCCCAGGGCGAGATCCTTGTACCTTACGCCGCCGACAACACCCTCATCCGGCATGCCTGCGTGCTGCTGCCGTCGCGCCCCACTCCCGCCGGCGGCAAAGACGAACTCCTGGCGGATATCCAAGCTTATCTGCATCGCTATGTGGATCTGTCGCCGCTGTTCGAGAAACTTGCAGCCCATTACGTTCTCCTGAGCTGGGTGTTCGACGCCTTCAACGAGCTCCCGTATCTGCGCTTCCAAGGCGATTTCGGGAGCGGCAAGACGCGCGCGCTCATCGTCTTGGGTTCGATCGTCTACAAGGGCTTTTTCGCGTCCGGCGCTTCGACGGTTTCTCCGATTTTCCACACGCTCGACGCGTTCGGCGGCACACTCGTGCTCGACGAGGCGGATTTGCGGCATTCCGGCAAGACGGCCGATCTCGTGAAGATTCTCAACAACGGCACCGTTAAGGGTCTGCCGGTGCTGAGAACCATTCAGAACCGCTACAAGGAATTCAATCCGGCTGCCTTCACGGTTTTCGGGCCGAAGATCGTGGCGATGCGGGGCGGCTTCCGGGACAACGCGCTGGAGAGCCGGTTCCTGACCGAAACCATGGGCGACAGGCCGTTGCGGGACAACGTGCCCATCCAATTGCCCGACACCGTCAAAACCGACGCGCTGAGCCTGCGCAACCGCTTGCTGGGCTTCCGCCTGGCGAACCTCTTTGCGATCAAAAGCAATCCTGCGCGACTCGTGGCCGGGATCGATCCGCGGCTCAATCAGACCGCGCTCTCATTGGCCTCGCTGATCGACGATCCAACTCTGTTGTCGGAATTCGAGGACATGCTGCGGGCCCGGCATCGCGACCTCGGCCTCTACCGCTCCCGCAATCTGGCGCGCCGGACCATGACTGTGCTGGCAAAGGCCTTCGAAGAATCCCCGCGCGCCCACGTTCCGTTGCGGGAGATTGCGGACCGGATCAATGCAGCCGGCGGACAGGCGGGGAGTCCGGCATCGCCGCGCGAAATCGGGCGCATCCTGCGCCAGCATTCGGTCCCGCTGCACAAGAGCGGCGGCAACATCGTCGCGGCAAAGACAGCACCGCTCGCCCAGCTCTAGCGCGCTATCCACAGGCGCGGCCGCAAAGATACGGTATCATGGAGAGGTCGCCGCACGGATATTCGCTCATGGCGATAATTCCGTGCCTATATCGAACAACGCTTTTTTGCGACCATGCGGCGGCAGTCCCGTATGGCGAAATACCCCTGCCGGCTACGCAAAATGCGCAAGGCTTCGCGCTTATCGCAGCGCGAGCTGGCGCGCCTGTTGGGACTGCGCTCGCAGGGCCAGCTCTCCGACATCGAAGCCGGCGTCAAGCGGCCCAGCCTCGAGATCGCGCTCGCCAGTGCGCGAGTTTTCGGGACCTCCGTCGAAGACATTTTTCCGGCCTTGGCCATCCGCGCGGAGCGCACGACACATGCAGCCGCGCTGAAGCTTCATGCGGAAAGCGATCTCGATGAAAGCGTCGCCGCCTTCCTGGCAGCCCTGATCGCGCAATTGAAAGACTCCGATCACGCCCTATGAGCCGCCGCAACGACTTCATCCTGGGAATCCATCCCGCGTCGCAGGGCTTCGGATGGGCTCTCTTCGACGGTCCCGACTCGCTCTTCGATTGGGGAACGGCGGACATCCGCAACGGCGACACTGTGAAAGTGCTGCTGCGGGTCGCGCAGCTCTTCGACAAGTACCGGCCGCCCGTGCTCGTTCTTGAAGAATTCGACGGCGTTCAATCGCGGCGGCGGCCGCGCCTCCGGCTGCTATGCCGCGCCGTCGTCGCGCGGGCCGAACTCCGCAACATGCGCGTTCACCGCCATGCGCGCGAAAACATTGCGGCCGCGCTCTTTCCGGCCCGGACCCGACACGAGATCGCAGTGACGGTCGCCGCTCGCCTAGAAGCTCTGCGCCCCCATGTTCCGCAGAAGCGCAAGGTCTGGGAACACGAACGGCTCGCCATGTCCGTCTTCTGCGCGGCCGCCTGCGTCCTCTCCTATTACGCCGCCCAGTCCGTCTGAACGGCGCTCCGTCACCCGCCCATCCGGGAGCACCGGAAATCGTTTCGGGTGCTCCTGCCATGTGCGGGAGACAGACATGAACGACACAGTTCTTTCCAGCAAGTACAACGTCTACGGCGCGATCACGGAAAAGATCGTGCGTGCCATCCGGGAGCAGAAGGGCAAGTTCGTGATGCCCTGGCATTCGATCGAGGAGCCCCTTGGTTTTCCGATCAATGCGGCAACGGAGAATCCCTATCGCGGCGTGAACATCCTGTCGCTTTGGATCGACGCGCTCAGCAAAGGCTTCGCAAATGGCTATTGGGCCTCATACAAGCAATGGCAATCGCTTGGCGCTCAGGTGAGATATGGCGAACGCGGCTCGCTCATCTTCTTTTACAAGAAGTTTGAGGCCGCCGAGACGACTGACGGAGTGGCCGAAGAGGCGCCGCGTTACGTCGGCAAGGCGTCGTGGGTGTTCAATGCGTGCCAGGTCGAAGATTGGACGCCGCCGGCGTCCAAAGAGCCATCGCCGGTCGTCATCGACGAGACCGTCGCGGCGTTCGTCAAAGCGACAGAGGCGAGAATCTATCACGGCTATCGCATGGCGCGGTACCGGCTGGATCTCGACTGCATCGAGATGCCGAGCGCCGCGTGGTTTCGGGATACGGAGACCAGCAGCGCAGTCCAAAGCTATCATGCCGTTCTCCTCCATGAGCTGACGCATTGGACGGGCCCTGCGCATCGCTGCGACCGGGAATTCGGCAAGCGCTTCGGCGATCGCGCTTATGCATTCGAGGAATTGATCGCGGAGCTGGGCGCAGCGTTTCTCTGTGCCGCCTTCAAGATCGCCAATGAGCCACGACCCGATCACGCCGCGTATGTTGCCGGATGGCTCGAAGTTCTCGGTAGCGATCCCAGGGCCATATTCACGGCCGCGCACAAGGCCCAGGAAGCTATCGAATATCTGAGCGTGCTTGCATCAGCGAAGCTCGATCGGACATCGGAGGCGGTCTAGCTCTTTCATCGCTTTCCGCTGTGGCGGAAATACGAGGCGGATGCCCTCTAGGCGGTGTGGGCCACAGTTTCTGCGCAACAGGAAACCGCACCGGGTAACGTTCGGAGAGTTGCCGCCTTCGGAAGAAGAAAAAGCTCCAACCGGTACGCTTCGTATGAGCCCTCCCTTCGCGGGAGGGCTCTTCTCTTTGTCGGAGACGAAAACGCTGTCGCCGGCGCAATGGCGCTGCGCAGGAGGCAGATGGCAGAACGGCATTGCCAAGTCGACGGCCGCGTTGCCGTTATCTACAGCTCGAGAAATCTGCCGGACACGGCTGGGCGCGGCCCTAAGCGCGTCGACGCTTTGGCGCGCTCGGATTCTCGACTCGCCGGCCTAATCCAATCTTCTTCGCGAACGCCGAGCGCTTAGCTGCATAGTTGGGCGCGACCATTGGATAGTCGGCGGGCAAATTCCACTTTGTTCGGTATGCGTTAGGCGTGAGGCCGTACCGCGTGCGCAGATAGCGTTTGAGCATCGTGAGCTTTTTGCCGTCTTCGAGGCAGACGAGGTAATCCGCACTGACGGACTTTTTGACCGGCACAGCGGGCTTTGGCGCGGACGTGTCGGTGATCGGCGGGGCGGACAAGCCGGTAATGGCAGCGTGAATGCTGCGGATGATTATCGGCACTTCATTCGCCGCGAGGTGGTTCTTGCTCAAATAAGCCGCAACAATCGTGCTCGTGTGTCCCAGCTCTGCTGGCGCGCCGGCGCGAGGCGTAGGTTCTTCCAAGGTCCCAGTGTCCTTCCATAATAGCCGCGGCCCGAAGCGCAAGCGGACGCCGAAGTGCGTATAGCGCAAGTTACTCGGAAGCGCGACCCGACAACGAACGCTCCGCAACGATAAGGTCGACGCGAGATCCTCACATCGGCCCGAACGGCAAGATTGCAGGCAAGATCGGCGCGGCAGACGCTGCACCACCCTTCGTCGGCGCGCTCCGCCGCGCGAGGTCATCGGACAGGCTATTGAAAAACAGCCGAGCCGGTTGCTCGATATAACGATAGGTGAGCGTGGAGCCGAAGAGTGCGGCCCCGACAGATAGCACTACGGCGGCGTCCATGGCCCATGGGCCGCCGAAAACGAGTAGATCCTCGCCGTTCTTAATGACGCTTGCCGCAAGGCCAAAATGGCGGGCGAGGGCGCGTATGACGGCTTCCATCGTCGATAGATATACGGAATGAGTCAGATAGACGGAATACGAGATCGTACCGAGTTTGATAATGGCGGGATGGCGCAACAGCCTGGATATTGGGCCGGCCTCAAACGCGAATATGAGCACCGCGACGAAGAAAGCGAGCGAAGGCACAATGGCGGGGAAGTCATCGGCGGCACCAAAGACCCATGCAACAATACCAATCGCTAGGAGTTCGGCGCCCGGGAACAGCATCCGACCTTTGCTCCGCATGGCATCGAACAGCCAAAAAGCGATGAAACCGAGAAAGAACCCGAAGATCGAACGGGCCGCGTCGAGCAGCACGGCGCCTTCGGTGGACGCCGGAAGCGCAAATTGGTCGCCGACCGTAACGAAGGCTCCCGTGGCAACGACTATCACGATCGCGCAGGCAATAAGCCGTCGCAGAAACAGGACGGCAAGAATTGCGAAGGCGCAATTCGTCCAAAGTTCGACACTGATGCTCCAAGCGGGGTAATTCCAAGTCTCGTGATCGGGCGTGAAGCCCTGGAGCAGAAGCAGACTTTCGAATAGCGAGGATATACTCGTGTTAGCCGAGAAGGCGTCATTGACGTGCAGTATCGACAATCGCCCCAGCTCGACGCCGACATACACCAGAAGTACCGCCAGATGCAGCGGATAGAGGCGTCCAAAACGGCGCAGCGCAAAGCGGCCGGCGTCCATGGCAGTCCGCAATCGCCTGGAATAGGCACTCGCGATGACAAAGCCGCTCAGCACGAAGAAGAAATCGACTGCGACCCAACCGTTACGTACCAGCGGCAGTGCGTAGAAGTGCGTTTTGGCGTCCATATGGAAAAGCATCACCGCGACGGCGCATAAGCCGCGGCAAGAATCGAGCACGCGGAAGCGCGTCGTCTCCATCTACTTCGGGTGCGCAGCCGAATACGCAGCCAGCGTAGCGGCAAATTGCGTGCTTGCCGCTTGCCGGAACTGCTGGTTAGCATCGACCGGGCCTTGGAGCTTGCGCCGGAGACGGGCATCCATATCCGGATAGCCATTTTGTTGGGCTTGGCTCTGGAACCCGGCCAGCAGGTCTTGAACGCACGCTTGAAAGCGATCGGATGCCCGAAGGTAGACTTGGAGTCGGTGGCGTGCGTCCTGGATGTCGCGCGCAGTGGCCGTCGCACCGTTGGGCGCCATAGGCACAATAGGGATTGCGCAGCCGTCGTCGTTGCCCTGCATAGGAGACGTGAACTGCGCGAGCCGCTTCACTTCGTCGACGGCCATCTGCCCTTCGGGCGTGCCTTCTCCGTATTGCACAGCGAGGCGTAACGGTCCGAGCGCGCCACCTTGGTTGCCACCTTTGGCGAGGCAGTCGCCGTAGTAGAAATTGGCTGCAGGATCGTCGGGATCGAGCGCGAGACCCTGCTGGAATTGGGCTTCAGCGCTCGCGCAATCGCCGGCCTGCCAGAATGCCTTGCCTGCGTCGAATTGCTGGTGCGCGGGGGAGACCGTGGCAGTCGTTCCGCCCTGCGCTTGGTCGCGTAAGTCCGACGCTTCCTGGTCGCCGGGATTGAGCTTGAGCGCGTGGTCGAAATCAGCAACAGCAAGCTTGGTATTGTGTTCGCCCAGATACGCCTTGCCGCGCTCGACATAGGCGGACTCCATGTCCGCTGCTGCAAGCTTCTTGCTCTGGATCGCGCGGGTGAAAAGCTGGACCGCTTTCGCATACTGAGCAGCGTTGAGCGCGTCCATTCCCGCGTTCGCGTCATCCACCGCACCTGCGCCCGCACCGGCTGGCGCCAGCACCAGCACGGCGGCAATGGATAGAGCCGCAATTGCCCTCATCGCATGTCTCCCATTGCTGCGGGCACGCAGATGCAACGCCATCATTGGTTGGGGTCTTCGTCTGGCGGCGCGTCGGCCGATCCCTCAGCGCCTGCCGTCTCGTCGAATGCGCCATAGATGACCTGCGCGATCGCGCCGCTGTTCAGGTCGACCAGAAGAATGTCGGGGCCATAGCGGACCCATTCGAAGTTCTGTGGCGGCGGGTCGAGGTCGTAGAGGGCGTAGTTGTCGAGGAAGTAGTCATGGACCCAGAAACGACGGGGCAGGGCGTACCCGACGGCGAAGCGCCGGTAGCGATAGCCGTGCGGCCAGCGGTATCGCTCGGCGTGGAAGGGCGAGAAGCTGTGACCGTGATAGGCATAGCTGCGCCCGCCTTGCATTCTTCTCGGGGGGCCGCTCGCGGAGTGAGCGTCAACGCTAGCCGTACCGAAATGCCGCGTTCCCGAACCAGCGCCCGTCGCGCCGAAGTGCCGATTTTCCGATCCACCGTTCTGCGTTGCGCTTCCCGCGCCAAACTCTCGACGCTGTGCCGGATAAACGTTGGCAGGCGCGCTCCCGGGGGCTCCGAAGCTCCCGCCGCGCCGGACAGTGGATTGCGGCGCCGCAAACGTGTTGGGGCGCTGCCCGAAGGATCCCTGCTGCGCCGGGCGAACCTGTTGAATCGCGCGAGGCTGCTGTACGGGGCGGGACTGCGGCACCGCGCGAGGTTGTGCGGGCACCACCTTCTTCTCCGCCGCGTAGGCGGGAGGCATGAGAACGACCAATATACCGATCAGACCAATCGCAAGCTTCATCGCTATTGCCCCCGCGCTCAGTTCACGAGGCAGGGCTGCGCTATGCGAGCGGGGACACCCGTCGAAAATCGGGAAAGTCGAGCCGCGAGCCCCAGACGTGAACAATATTGAGTATTCTGTTCACCCGTGGGGCACCGGAGCTGCTGCAAACATCATCGGCACCGGATTCCGTTTTTTGATTCAAAGCGGACGTTGCCGATTGAAACAATTTGCCGGATTTTGTTTCAGTGGCCCTGCAGCAGCGGCAGGCAGCATCGCCCAATAAGAGGAGCGCGATGGAGTTGATTCGAGCGCGTGACTCTCAGGTGTGTTTCAGCGCCCATATAAACGAATCTGCATATGAAGAAATGCTAAGCGCCTCTTGCCCTTAGGCAACAGCAGCTCTGCCTCACTTGACTCGGTGCGAGCCACACAATCAAAAAGGCATTTCGACCGCACGAATGCATGTGGGGACCGCCAAGCGTCCAGGCTTAACGGTCCCGCTCTTCGTGCTCCCTACGGCAGAGCCGCGCGGGAAACATGGCTGTGCGAACAGCAGGATTAGTTTCAATCCTGAATCGGCCATCGAGGTCAAGTGCGGCTCCTTAGCGCACGGGCGCGCAAAGCGCTCGGGTATCGAAGGAGTACCCATGACTACCGAAACCGCGACGGGGGCACCCGCCGGCGACAAAGCCGAAAAGCTGCCGTCAATCCGCTTCAACCACGACAAACAACACTTCGAAAGCACGTCTCCCGCGGCCATCCAGGTCGTTGTCAACGGCATGACAAAGCCGCTGAGCCTCACCTTCCAGCTCACCCGCGCGTGTAATTTCAAGTGCATCTATTGTTCCGAACCGCCTGGGATTCGTAGCCTCCCTCTCGAACAGCTCAAAGGGATGATCGACAGGCTCGCTGGTATGCGGCGCATAATTCTGTCAGGCGGCGAGCCGATGGCCTATCGCCACTTCTGGGAGATTCTCGAATATGCGCGAGAGCGTTTCGAGATAGTGGTCCTTTCTACGAACGCTAGCCGAATTACACACGAGAACGCGCAGCGTCTGAAGGAACTGGTCGACTACGTTGACGTGACGGTGGACGGCCCGCGCCGCCAACATAACGCCATCCGGGGCCATTACGACGCAGTCATGCACGGGCTGATGCATGTCGCGTCGGCGCGCATACCATTGTCGGTGATCTGTGTTTATCTCCCTGGAAACCAGACTGCTATGCACTACATCGCTCAGACAGCTGACGCGATCGGCGCGATCAAAATGAAGATCCTCACCCCAATTCCAAAGGGTATGAGTAAAGGTCTTTTTGAAGGGTTCGTATCTCAGCAAGAAATCGAACGCCTTCGCGAGTTCCTCGACTCCGAAAAGAGGATCAATGGTTGGCAAACGCGCATCACCATTTCTGACTGGATGAGAATAGGGCGCGGCCATGCTATTCTAGTCGAACCCGATGGACGGATGGTGGCGTCTCCGGATTGGGTAGAAGAAGATTGTGTTCTGGAGATAGGGAATCTTGCCACAGAGACTGCGGAAGCCCTGTGGCAGAAGTACCCGTACAAGGAAAATCACTTGAATAAATATCTGGAAAACTCTCTTATCGTGGCGTAAGGCGCCATTCTGGAATGTATGCGAGAAATCTCGAACGAGCTTTCCATCCCGAACATCTCCACCAAGGGCGGCGCGAACGCGTTCGTCCTTGGTATTATCTTCAATCAAGCTCAGCGCGCCAACCTCGCGTGGAGCGCGCCGTCTAAACTTCGGAAGCGCTTAGGTACACTCGACCCGGCCAAAGTGGTTGCCATGCCTCGCTCCGCTATTCGGGCAGCCTTCCGAGATCCACCCGCGATCCATCGGCTTACCAACGTGATGGCGAAGTACTTCGAAGGAGCTTGGGCGCATCTAGCCCAGAAGTACCGAGGTGACGCGCGAAACATTTGGAGCGACAGTCCGACAGCGCGTGAGCTCCTAGACCGCCTTACCGAGTTTCCAGGCATCGGACCGCACAAGGCAGAAGTCGCAATCTTCCTTCTCACAGTCGAGTTTGGAATACCTGTGGTGAAAGACAAAATGCGCATTCGTATCGATCACTCGTGTCCTGCTCTATATGAGAGATATGCCCCAATCGCCGAGCCCTACTATAGTTGATTTCATGGGGTTCTTCGGCATTTTACGGTGAAGAATTATCCGTATGGTGACGAATGAGTCTGCCTGATTTTGTTTCGAGCTCGAGTGGCTGCTTAGCGCTAAAAGCCGACATTCAACCGACTGATCACACGTTGCTCGGTGCAGTCATGGAATGAACAGAATGTCTCACTCGGTTCGATATACAGATTTTAGCAACGCTTAATTGGCCAGATCTCAAGCCGACTGGCCTGCGCTACTCGCACGACGCACCGGGCAGGCGGGGTGCTCGGTGATGGGCGTCCGCCATATCCGATCCGGCCGGAGCGCGGTCACGTAGGCGAGCGTCTCCACCGCCCGCGCGCACGCCACCTCGCGCAAGAAATCCGTGGCCTGCAGCAGGGCGGCCAGGAAGGACACGAAGGCGACCGTCGGGATGGGCCCTTCCATCATGTCGTCGCGCGGATGGGCGCAACCGGCGCAGGCTTCGCCTGGTCGATGACAGGATGCCATAGCCGACCAATGCGTCGTGGCCCCGATGCCGAGATACCGCGGCATCGCCCGCTGTACCGCCCAGCGCGTCGGAATGTGATCGACGCCCACCAGCACGCGCGGCGCCAGCACGCCGATGCTGCCCGGCGACTTGAAACGCCACGGCAGCGGCTTCAACGTCAGCCCGCCCAAATCCAGCGCCGCCAGCCGCTCAGCTTTCGGCTTCCCGAGATCCTCGATCGTCAGCAGCGCGTAGCGATTGAGGTTGCTTGCCTCGGCGATGTCCGGCTCGACGACGCGCGCCACGCCGGTCACCGACGGCAGCCGCGCCAAACCATAGAGCAACCCATTAGTCATGGCGCCGCCGCTGATGATATCGAAAGCGCCGAGTGCGCTCGCCATCGGCGTTGCTTCTGGTGCCAATGTTAGCGTCGCGTCGGCGAGCGCCGCAAAGAACTCTGCGAACAGTTCGGGACTGCGCGCGAAAGGCGCAAGCTTGTGCATGGCGCACTTGAAGGCTTCGATTGATCCAAGCGTCGCTGCTGCCATCGCTCCCATCGGCCACACGAGATCGCGCATCCAAGGCACCGTGGCGTTGCGCGTCAGATGTCCGCTCCAGCGTGTCGCGCCGATCGCGCAGGTTGCGTGTGCCTCGCAGCGGCGCGGCGATGCGCCCAAGCGGATCTCCAGATCGATCGCGTGGTCGGGCAGTTGAGATTCGAAGCGGCGCGCCGGCATCACGGCGCCGTCGGCCGCAAGCAGAGCAGCGATCATCGCCGCGCCGCGCAGCGGTAGTTGCGGCTGTGCCAGCGGGACATCGGGAGCCAGCAGATGGACCTTGTGCCCTGAGCGCGCGCACAACAGCGCCGTGGTGACGAACGCGGTCTGCGCGGCGGGTGCGTGCAACGTCTCGGCATCTGCCACGACGGCGATCTCCATTCCGGTCAAGGCCGCGAGCAGGACGTCGTCGGCCACATCGGAGTGCAACTCATCACGCATCAGGAGCAAGGTTCGATCGAGCGCATCGCGCATCGCGTTCATGTCATCACCGCGATGCGCGTGGCGATGTCCGCCATCCGCCAATCGCCGGCTTCGGTGATCTCGCAGAGATAGGCGTTTTCGAACGACACTGGCCCTGTGCCGAAATCCGGAATGACCAGCGATAGGAAGCCCGGCGACTGCACGATCGGGAACGCATCGTCGGTCGGCGAATGAAACGCCTGATGCGGATGGGTGTGCACTTGCACGCGCACGCCATCGCGGCGGTCGGCGAGCGTGACCCAAAAGCTATTGAGCCAGGCGTCGTCGACATGGAAGCCGCCGACATGGGCGCGATGGCCGCTATGCACCGCCGTGGTGATGGTTTCAGGCGCGGCCCACGGGCCCGTCCACAACACTTGGCACTCGCGCCGGCCACGGCCACAGGCGCGGAAATGGTCGAAGGTTTCCGAGAGCAGCCGGGCCGGCAGGAGCAGAGGGCTCATTACGCGCCGCCCTTCACCGCGCCGGGACGCAGCAGCAGCGTCTCGCACGGCTCGACCTTCGCCTCGCGCACCGTCTGGTTGTCGTCGAGCTCGCGGCCGTCCTTCGTGAACAGCGACAGCGTGTGCGCGTTCGTCACCGACGGGAACGCAGCGATCGCATCGGCGAGCAGCTTCTTCACCAGCTCGTCCGGCTTGGCTTCGACCTCGCGCTCCAGGCCGTTGTACAGCACCGGCACCTTGAACGGCTCGTGCTTCTCGGCGTCTTCGAGCGCGTGCTCGGCGCGATCGAGCTTTTCCTCAGCTACTTCCAGCGCATCGGCCGCGCGGTGCACATCGGCGCCCGCCTGTTCGACATCAGCCAGCGCGCGCTGGACCTTGTCGCTCTTGCATTCTGGCTCGTTCATGATCGTCTCCGTCGAAATTCCGGTCATTCGCTGCGGACCGGTGGCGCAGTCTTCGGTTACGCCGCCAAGGCAGCGCTGCGGTTGCGGATCCAGGTCCAGGCGTCTTCGGGCAGCCAACCCTGACGGTCGGCGGTCACGCCGATGACCAGCATGTAGTCGTTGTTGTCGACATGCGGCGCGAGTGTGTTCCAGATCGCGTCGGCGCCGAGCTGGCTGTCGACCAGCCAGGTCGAGCCCAGATAATGCCACCAGTCGCCGCAGCGCTTGATCGCGTCGTAGAGCCCGGCATAGTTGCGGCCAGGCGCCTTCAGGTCGTAATTGATGGCGTAGATCATGGACTTGAATCACCCGATGTAAGCGGCGTGGTGTTGCGCCCTCATCGAGCTATGCCGGGCAAATCGGTCGATTCGGATTATTTTTCCGGCCGTTCCGAAACGCCCTATGGCGCCGGCATATATAAGGAAAGGTGGGAGCCGCGTAGGTTCGATGGGTACGGCAAAGACAGCACAGAAGGCGTCGGCATCCGCGGACGAATTTCTGTGCCCCGAAGAAGTGATGGCGGCGGCCGAGGCTCTGTCCGCCGACGACAAGCTCAAGCTCGACGATATCGAGAAGGTCAGACGGCGGGGCACCAGCTTCAGCGAAGGCGAGCTTCTGCACGAAGTCTTGTGCCGCGTCTGGCTCGGCAAGCGCAAATGTCCGCGCGACACGTCCTTAATGGCTTTCCTGGTGATGTCGATGAAGAGCATCGCCGGACATGACCGCGCAGCGCGCAAACGCACGCGTACGCTGGGCGCGGTACCACGCGAGGGCGCGGCATTGCCCTCGGCGACGGCCATTGCGCAGGATGTCGAGCAGACGATCCAGGAGACACTGGAGCGCGCGCAGCGCGCGCTCGAAACCGTCGACGACATCTTCACGTTGTTCGACGGCGACGAGGAGGCGCAGTACCTCATCCTGGGCTGGTCGGACGGCAAGCGCGGTGCCGAGCTGCGCGAAGCCACCGGCCTCGATCAGGCAGGCTGCGACCGCGTTGCCAAACGCATCAGGAAGAAGATGAGATCGCTGTATCCCAACGGGTGGACGACATGAGCGCGTCAAACAAGCCAGACAAGGACCGCGAATTGGAACAGTTTGAGGATGCGCTGGTGGATTCGATTCTGTCGGCCGGCGCCGAGGAAATGCGCGAGGCGGCGACGGCCGCCGGTAACGATGCCGCCGCGATCGTGCGCCGCTTTGACGCCATGCTCTTGGCGTCCAAGGCGCAATGCAGCTTGCAGCGTCTGAAAGACGCGCGCGCCGAGCTCGAAACCTTTGCCGCCCATGCCGCGCCGCTCGCCGACAGTGATCGCAACGCCGCGCGCAGCTGCATCGTCGAAGCGCGCAAGACCGTGTCGCAAGTGCCAGCGAACTTGATGATGGCGGCGCGCAAAGGTCAGGGTGCGAGGGAGCGCGATCTCGACAGTCTCGTCGACGACCTGGCCGAACTCGAACGATTAGAACGTGGAGCGGACAAATAACCACGCCCGCTGAACGTATCCTCCTGGACCTTGGCATCGCCGCGCCGAAGGAGATCGATCTTGAAGCCATCGCGTGGACGCGCGGCGCCGTCGTCCACTACCGTCCGCTCGATAAATGCGAGGCCACCATCGTGGGCTCGCAGACCCGCGCCATCATCACCGTCAATTCCAGAAGTCTGCCGACGCGCAGGCGCTATTCGCTCGCGCACGAAATGGGGCATTGGCACCACCATAAGGGGCGCGTGCTCTATTGTGGCCCCGGTGATGTCGAAGCGCCGGCGAAGGACGCGCTCAACCCGGAACGCCAAGCCGACGACTTCGCCTCCGACTTGATCCTGCCGAACTATCTCTTCCGCCCGATCGCGCTCAAGCTGAAGAAGCCGAGCCTCGCCTTGGTGCGCGAGATCGCCGACGAATTCGAGGCGAGCTTGACCGCAACGTATCTGAAGCTGGTCGCGACCGACCTCTTTCCGCTCATAACCGTGTGTCACGGGCCGGCGGGACGCCGCTGGTTTCGCAGCGCACCGTCTCTACCGGGTTGGTGGTTTCCGCGGCAGGATCTCGATTCCGATTCCTTCGCCTTCGACATGGTGTTCAAGAATGCTCCCGAGAAATCCTATCCGTCTAAGATCGGCGCGGGCGCCTGGTTCGACTTTCGCAATTGCGATCGTTTCGAAGTTCAGGAGCAGTCGTTCCGCTTGCCCAATAGTGAGGTCCTAACCGTGCTGCTTCTTCCGTCGGCGGCGATACAGTAGTGCTGGACGCCTTCGCGCGTTGGCGGGCAATGCATTGATTCCAGACGTACAAGTTTCTCGCCATTTCTCGATCGTTTGAGTCATTTTTCGTCGAAGATAGCGCGCTAAAACAGGATAGGGTGTCTGCTTTGGGTCAATTGCAGTCTCTCCGAAGAGACAATGGGAATTACTTCTGAAACCCGCGTGTCGCCCCGCGCCACGTGACCCGTGCGAGCGATCGTTCTTCCTCGCCAACAAGTGTAGTGTAAATTTGCGTAGTTTCTATCCGTGCATGGCCCATCCACTTCTGGACTAACATGGGCGAAACCATCCTAAGGGTTGCCTCGGCGCCGAAGGCGTGCCGCAGGGCCTTGGGCTTTGCGATGTGCTCCGGCGCTCGTGCATCCCGCATCACGTCCTTCACGCGACGCCACCCTGTCGTACGGCTCCAGGGCCAGAGGCGCTTGCGGCACTGGGAGGGATCCAGCTGAGCCGCACGAAACCCGTGCACTTCATCTAGCAGTTCGAATAGCTTCAACGGTACGGGAACGGCCCTGATAATACCGCGCCGTCTGCGTTTCAGTGTCTCAATGTTGATTGAGCCATTGGCCTCATCTATTCGCTCGGGGCTAAGCGCGAGGATTTCGGATATGCGCGCTCCGCTGAAGGCAAGTACCGCACAGAAGGTACCGACAGCTCCACCAACATCGAGAGCGGCTCCCAAGAATGCCCATCGCTCCGCGGCGACCAGATATTTGCGCCGTCCGCGCACGTCGTACAGAGACCACGACATGTCGACCGTTTTCTTCTGTTTATTGAGGGCATGTCCAATGTCCACTATTGACTTCGTTAACGCCTTTGAAACAAAATCCGGCATACTGTTTCATCTGTATACGGAATATAGATTGCGGCGTGAGACTGTTTGGCCAGTATTTTTGGCTACAAAATAGCGGAATCGCGGCGGCGGGAGCTAGCCAAGTGACCGCTGATGGCGCAAAGCAGATAGGGTACCCCGGGCGCCATCCGCAATCAGCCGCCTGCGCCAATCAGGTTTTCGGCTTCCGGCCTTTTCGTCGTGCTTATTGACGTTGCGGTAGTCTTCCGAGGCTCGCCCACGTGCGCCTGGCGAGCGCTTGCTCTTCTTTCCCCGTAACGTCAGCGTAGATAGCCGTTGTCTCTATTCGCGCGTGCCCCATCCAGCGTTGGACGATATTCAGCGCAACAGCGCTTTGCACAGCATTTACCCCGAACGCATGCCGAGCGGCTCTCGGCATTGCAAGAGACTCACTGATCTTCGCAGCCCGCATGACGAACTTGACGTGTTTCCACGCAGTCGTGCGTCCCCAAGGCCAAAGCGGTTCCGTGCGCCTAACCGGGTCACTCTGAGAGTCACGAACCTGATGCGCGGCGTCTAGCAGGTTGAGCAGATCGGATGGGACCGGGACCGCGCGAAAAATTCCGCGCTTTCGACGCTTCAGGGTTTCAAAGATGATGACACCATTAGCGCGATCGATCCGCTCCGGCGTTACCGCAAGCAATTCCGAGATGCGCGCACCCGTGTGCAGCAGGGTCAGCAAGAACGTGGCAATTGGGGGCGCCATCCGCAGCGCAGCTAAGGCGACCGCCCGGCGTTCCGCGGACGTCAGATACTTTCGATTGCCACGTCTATCGAAGAGAGTTTGCGCCAACATAGGCGCGCTTGTGGGCCGCCTGTTGGAGTGTTCGCCAGAGAAATGACTTGACATGGAAAAACGAAAGTGAACGATATACTCAATTACGTTCAACGAATAATGTCACTATACTACAAATCAAAAAGATGGGGAGAGAACAGAAATGGCGAATGTTTACATCGAGGCACGTCCCAAGGACCGACCTGAAGGAAGCCACATCACTGATTACGTTGTCGAAGACCATGCAGACCACGAGCTGGGCACCTTCGGGACTCAACGAGAGGCGATCGATTGGGCGAAAAGAATGGGCCATGCTCCTCTCGTCGCACGCGTTCGGCACCTGAATGATAAGAAGAAGCCAGATCACTGGCGGGCCGCTTAAGGCAAAATCTGTGAGAGATGGACGTAGGCAGATGATCCGCGCATTGGCGAATGCCATAGAATGCGCGCGGCCTGTGTCAGCTGCAACTTAACGCGAAGCCAGCAGGGTGTTGCGTGGACAAAATCCGTATACTTCTCATCTGTATGCGGATTATATCGATGCACTTAAGCAGTGCAATTGGTGGGCATCCCTAGTCGGATTCTCGCCGATCGAGCGCCTTGAAGGCTTCCAGCGCAGCAGGCGCCGTCGACAGAGACTCCTCGTACGGTGCAATCGAGCGTATGCGCTGTTTCTGAAACTCATGGCGAACTGCGATTGCGAGATGCGCTTGATCGTACACCCAGGAGTTTGGATAGACGGCCTGACCCTCGAGGAAAAGTGCGCGCACGCTTTCGATCACGACGCCTTGCGCCTTCAGCGCCTCAATCGCAAATTCCAGGACTACGTAATCGAGGTAATTTAGACCGGCCGTCGTCGTATCTTCGCCGTCAGATGGACCGGATCGGCCACGAACCAGTACTTGGTCGTCGAGAATTCGAAGCGGCGTCTGATCGAGACAAGCCAGAGCGCCTCCAGACTTCCGAAGTCTGTTGTGAGCTTCGCCGAGAAGTTCGTGCCAGCGAGGATCGAAGGCAATGTCCATGCATCCCGTCAAGTCGATTTGGGCATGTAGCACGGCGGGCTCTTCCCCGCGTGATTCCGCGGTCCGCTTCGCCCATTTCAAGGCAAGGTGCGGATTGTCCTGAAAGAAGTAGATGCCACGGCCGAGCCAGTAGAACGGCTTTGTCCTATTGGGCCTTCGAAATTGCCCACTTAGTATCTTTTCAGCCCGGGACTTGGTCGTGCCGTGGTAGGCGTTGACGAGGTTCATAAACCATCCCTCAGATTCGCCATCTATCACAACGCTTGGGCAAAGAAAAACACCGCCCAATGTATATTGAGCGGTGTCTTTAAAATGCTGACTTTTCAGCGTCTTAGGACTTTTTGTTCTTTCGGTCGCGTACTCTTACCTGTCCTTTTATTCTGAGAGCCAAGCGACCTAGATCTGCATCGCTTGCTTCTTTGAAGAACTGGGAGGCTGCCCGAATCCTTTGTCCAAGCTGTGGCGTATCGGGAAACCAGCGGTCGGAAGGCACTTTCTCGCCATGAACGGCGGCAACTGTATCGCCGTTCAGGCTAACTCCGCGATTGTCGGGTGTCATCGTTTGCTCCTTCAGATTTGGAGCATCAGCACCCGCGAATTCATCCAGGAGCTGATCGCTCCTGAAAAGCTCGTCGTTAGCAATCACTCTGTCCTCATTTTCCGTTTCTGAGACAGCCTCCTCAGCAAGGTAAGAAAGCTTGTGCTCATCAATGAGCGAAGCGACTTCAAACTTCGGGCCCATGGCATTGAGCTGAGGACGGTTCCCTTGGTAGGCGTAGAGAACAACTGCAGCGACAACGTCGATCTGATGGTCGTCACGCAGCTTCTGAACAGCCTGCTTTATGGCGCCTCCGCTCATGAGCAAATCATACACTATTGCAACACGCGAATTTTCTCTTGGTCGAACACCCGCAACCTGAGCCCGCTTGAGCCAATAATTCTCCCGGTAGATAAACGCGGGCAATGCAGTTCGCTGCACAAGCTCACTGACAAGAGGGATAGCGCCAACTGGCCCTGCGTTTTTCTCGATGAAGCAAAGATGATCGATATTGTGCGTCTTCTTGAACGCAGCCAATCGTCTCGTATATCCGTCGACAATTCCAGACACGTACCGCGGATTGCATAGCATCTCTTCGAGAATTGGGACTTCGCTTTGCGACGAGACGCTCACAGGTATATTCGTCCCTCCTACCGCTCTCCAGATAACTCCAGTCAAACCAGAAGCTGACCTGAACCGGTAACGCTTGCGCTTCACCGGCATTTGCCTCACGGCCTCACGCAAAATTTTCAGAAATGAGCCCAGCGTCTCGACGTCGCGATTTTGACTGAACGCGATAGCGGAACCAGCGAGTACCCTTGCCAAGTTCTGTATTTGGATCGCATCGTCTTCAATCGTGTATCGGAGCAGCTCCCCAACCATCGAATAAATCAGCCAGGTCGACGGAAACTCTTCGGTCCCAGCTGTTTCGAGCGAGTCGCGAGCCGTTCGATAAATCTCATCCAACCCGGAGTGGATAGTCTCGGGGCTTTCTATGGCCTGAGAGGCACATCGCCGTATGGTCTGCGGTAGGGGATGGACCGGCTCTGCGAGCGCACCAGCTTCAATGTTCATGGTTCGCTCCTAACGACCGGACAGCACGAGTCAGCTGCAAGCGCGTTCTTATCGATCGTGGATTTGAAATCACCTCGATCCTAGTTGCGGAAAACCGTCTCGTGCTCTGCGATGCCTCCATCGGTCAGTGCCAACTTATGAACCATTCGTTAATAACTTCCTACGACCGTAAGTCTTGACAGATAGCCGCTAGCCATGGGCGGGAACTGATTCGATCGATCTGTCAAGGCCAGCCATGTACCAAAGCCCAGGTTCGAATCGAAAGCAAACCCAAAAAAGAATGGGCTCAATGGGTTGCGAGTCGCAATCCAGATATTGTGTGTCCACCCCCATTGACTCCCTTCTGGAGTGCAGATTCTCCGAATTTGCGGACCTCCTGACCGGGTAGGCCGCATCGCCTCAACGCATGCCTATTGGACCGAAACAAGTATTGTCTGGTGCCGAGTGCGTCCACCAAAGGGGGCCGGCGGCATTTTCGACGCCAAACAGAAACAGGGTTGCCGATGGGCAAATCGGGTCCGCAACGAACTCTTTCGCCGCTCTGCGCAAAGCCGCCGACCTCAGTCGAAATAGTAGTAGGATGCTTCGTGCAGAAGGTGCCGTCCTGACGAATGCCGACCACCATATTCTTTTCGTGGGCTAGTGATCCTCCAACGAATATTGGGCGGAATTTCATTGAGCGCACACTGGAATCCGCTATTCGCAATATCGGCAGTGACAGCGAGCTCATACCAGCGGCAAGAGACCAGCTTGTTGTCGATCGAGACACAAACGACGAGCCCGGCCATCCATCGATCACTGACACGATTTTCAAGAAAATCGATATCGCCGCCGTGTATGTTTGCGACCTTACGCTCGTTGCCACTCGCATAAACAACAAAGGCGGATCCCCCAATCCTAATGTTCTTATCGAGTACGGTTACGCACTCAAAAGCCGCGGCTATAGCCGGATCGTGGCGGTAATGAATACGGCCTTCGGCGAGCCGAATGAGTCTGATATGCCGTTCAATATGCGGCACAGGCGAAACCCAATATGCTTCAATTTGCCGGACAATGCTGACGAGGCGACTAGGCGGACAGTCCGACAGCAGCTTCAGCGAGAGCTAGAAACGGCGATCAAACTGATTCTGAAGGGACATCCGCCGCAAGAGACAATGGTTGAGCCATTTCCATCTATTTCCGCGGCCGGCTATTCACGATGGGTCACGTTCGAGGGCACATTCGGTCTTCGAGATGCCATCAACGGCGCAGGTGGTGGTGATCTGTTCATG